>Ga0126342_10000090_pt1 | contig 57805 bp, 58 predicted proteins | sample Cyp1metagenome_FD_92528 | JGI IMG/M metagenome (GOLD analysis project Ga0126342, IMG submission 92528) | Coral microbial communities from Lord Howe Island, Old Settlement Bay, Australia - Cyphastrea 1 metagenome | ecosystem: Host-associated > Invertebrates > Cnidaria > Coral ...
TAACAAAAACCTTCCTCGGTGAACGTTGGGTTCTGCCAACTTGTAAGAAGGGCACCTTGGGGACGCCGTTCTGTAGCTACAAAATGGGGCTCCCAACCCCCCGGGTCCAATCTGAACGGGGATGATTATCCCAAGCGACCTCATAGATGAGGTACTCAGCAATAGAAATCACGTCAAAGTAAGACCCCAAGATAGACTGAATATGATTAAGTTATAATTCATGATCATGGAACTATAATCATTTGATGATACATCAATCTGATACCCCAATATAATCCCTCAAAGGGATTATCAGTGCAACTCATTCCGACTGGCCATGCGCCGGGGCGTCCTCTGCCTGGCGAAGAGCCGCCGTGATGCGGTGGTCAAGGTCAGCATGGCCGCAAGTTGGACACCTGGAAATGATGGAAAAATCCCATAAAAAAACATATAAAAACTGGAAATCAGGAAAGGTAGCCTAGGCTACCTGAGTTCCATATGTTCCATGTACTTTAGTACTAGTTTAGTACTGGGGGAGGTGGTTGGCCCTTTCCTGGAAATTGACGGCTGGAAGTAAGGAATCTCCACATAAGGGGGCCCCCCCCCCTTAACCCTTCGAATCCTGCCTGGTCCGGATTGGAAAAACTCCCGATGTATTCGATGCTATGCATTTTGTTTACGGTTGGCCTCATGGAATTTCCATGGTTTTTTGGTCAGTTTGTTTCAGAGTACGGCCTGGATATCCTTTTCAATCTTCGATTGCGTTGACAAAACTCATCCCGTGGGCAGCGTTGTTTTATGTAGGAGCCCCATGCTCCAACTGGAATACTTTACGAGACTACTCGATGTTCTTCACAGGTCATGGGCAATACTCATGTTAGATAGGAAAACAATATCAGTACGTCCCTTCGCAGCGACACTTATCCCTGAGCCACAAGCCTTTTAAGAGTTCCCACGAAACAAGGACGGTTTCGTCTTCTGCAATTCTTGATGTTGCTTTTGCTTCAGACATCTTCACGCACTTAGCCGCATGAAGGTTACATCCCTAAAAACTTATCCCTACACGCAAAGTGCATCAACCGAGCGTCCATCGGTTGAGGCACCTTGGCCCCTCCAATTCACATAGCTGGCCAACAAACTGACTAACATTATCTTGCTTGTGGTTCTTATTACTGACTATGGCACAGGGTGGGTGGAATTTAGATATTGAGACAAGATGCATGCAAGAAGTTGTTGATGCCGTGGAAGTTCGGATATTGCAACAACAAAAACGTAAGAAGTGGTGGAGAGGCCAATGGGGGAAGCCTACGTATGAGACGAAATGGATGCAGGAAATTGAGAGGCATCTAGGGGGAAGGGAAAGTTCGATATTGAAACAGGATGAGCGCAAAAAATTGTTGAGATTTGGCCCCCACCTACCTTTCGTCCCCCCCTCTTTTCTCGGTGTTACTATAGCCAAACCTAATCTTTTTGGAAAACTGGAACTACATTTTTTTTGATTATTTTTGGGAAGTTACTACCCTGATAGACTATTTTATTTGGATTGTTAAACATGTCATTCCATCTTCTTTTGGGGGTTACTGCAGTGACACGGTATTTGGAAGGATATATGGGCCATTCTTCAGCTTGGAAGAATAATGTTCCAATAAGCATGAGTTTTTGGATATAGGATTCTTGGATAATTATTTCCGCGTAATATTGTTGGGTAGTTATTGCGTACTGTCAACTATGTCGTAGTGCCATTGCTGTAATCTGTAACCTAGTGCAATATATTGTAATAATACTGTATGTGGCAATATAGTCATAATAAAACTAATTATTGCATATAACAAGTTTGGGATACCATAGGCCAAGAACATGGGAGGTACATGCTATACACACACACATATATATGTATATTATGTATAATATACATATATATATATGATCAAAACACACTGGGTGTAGCAAGTTTTGGGGAACGGAATTGTTGGTCCACCATTTGGCGTGTTTCTTTCAATACTTCCCCTGTCATAGCGGAGCTGTGTGACATGGCTTGTGATTCCTAAGTCTTTACGCATCAGAAACTGAATATGTGCGCGCACCAGCATGCTTGGCTGCCTGATCTTGGAGATGACATATTTCATCAATCCAATACAGCGTTTGCCTTCCTCAAAGCGACGCCACAACCCGTCGCTCGCAGGCACAAACTGGCCTCAGTACGTCAAATGAGAAGAGAGCGCAGTTGCAAAAGTTGGGAACAGGCAAGGAAGACCAAGACGGACAGGTCACAATATTGATGGTTTTGACATGTGTTGATTTCGTTTTTCTGTTTCACATGATCATTTGCCATGTTGTTTGTGTTTGATTTTCTACAACCTTTTACTGTTTGTTTCAAAGCCTCCTCCTTGTACAACATCCTTCGCAGTCCAAAGTTTGGCCACATGCTACGGCTGCACTAGGCATAGTTCAGTTCCCCAGCTCCTGTCAGGTCTCAGTAGTGATTTGCAATCAGCAGCTGCTGCCGTGAATCGAGGGGTGCTGAAAGGCTCTGCAACTGGCACTGCCTACGCACCGCAGTCGCCCATTTTGTCCCAGGTCCTTCGCTCACCCAGTGACGTGCCTCCAGTAGTCACACCTGAAAGTGCGCCACCAATGCGCCAAGCGGATCATGCACATCCTGCGCGTGCCTTACGTTCCTTAGCAGAGTTGAAGCAACTGTCAGTGCGAGAGCTCAAACAGATGTTGGACGAGCGAGGTGTTGGACACAGTAGCAGGGACAAAGATGACTTGGCCAATTGGGTACATCAACATCAAGATCTTCCAAAAGTCACCAGGCCCAACAAGCCGGTTGGGACCTCGCATTCCTTACAAGAACTGAAGAAAATGTCAGTCAAGGAACTGAGGGAGATGCTGGTTTCACGTGGTGTGTCTGAAGGCTCAGCGACTGAGAAGTCAGACTTGGCCACCTGGGTTTGGCAGCACCAACATTTGCCAGTCCTTTCTGACTGGAAAAGTCGACAAAAGGGCCAAAAACGCTATGGATTTGGGCCTGGAGGACAGGGTCGAGATAGTACTTCTGAGACCAAAGATGAGCCAGAAGTGGAGAAAATTGAGGCAAACGAGACCAAGCAAATTGAAGGAGATGAAACAAAACTCCTTGAGGGTGCAACCTCTGAAAAGTCAACATGGCCTTTTCGACTTGCGGTTTTTGCGACCATTGGAGTTTTAGCAGTTCTTGTTGGTGCAGTGGCAGCCAACGACGCCATGCAAGTTGAGGACGAAAATGATTGCAGAGCGATAAAGGGGGTGTCACCCGATGCTTGTGCGCACGGCTTGCAAGTGAAGGAAATGAAATGTGCCTTGGAACTGCACCTTACAGCTATTATTGATATTAATGTGCCAGTTTGATAGCAACACAGAATCCGAATATGGGAACCATATCCTTCAGCCAAGGTGGGTGATATTGGCATCCTCCGCAGGCTGTCTGCCAACACAGAATGCAGTTTCAAGATGGCAATGGACTTGATCTTTCACAATACAAAACTCAATTTGTCGTGAGGCATCTCTTGTTGCGAGTCAGCCGTTCAAGGTACAGTAATTTTGTTGTTCATGTTCAGGTATATTGGACTCTCTTTCAAAGTTTTGCATGACGCATTTCTAAGACATGTTGACACGAACTCGTCAACTCGTCTTCCTTCATGCCTTTTGTATCCTTTTGTCATGCCAGTACCATAGCTGCTCTGTAGGCTGGTGTGTTCGATATCAAATATGATCCAATGATATCCATGATATCCATGATATCCATGTCGTTTGGGAGCGTAGCGAGCCACATTTGAAACCGAGTCAAACACGTTTGCAGCTCTCATGTCCTTGGATGACTTGGATGCCTCGCCAAAGCCGCGGAGAAGGGGCATAGCGCGGCGGCATGCTGCGGCTGTTGGTTTGGTCAGCCTGTTAGGTGCAGGCGGAATATGGCGGAATGCTGAGAGAGTGTCCATTAACACGTGAAGCCTCCCAGGAAACAAGATACATGATAGTATTGATAGTATCAGATTTAATAACAATATCGTGACATATTATGAGATCGCGAAAAACAATTTCATAGGTATCACATCACATCATATCATATTATTTTCAGGTTCTTTCCTCTGACATCACCTTGCTGCTCCAAAAGTCATGGCCAAATCGCCAGGTTCTCCAGCTTTTGCTGCGCGCAGGGCCGGCTTGGACCCGGCTTGGGCGAAGCTTGGACCCGGGAATCTGGTGGTTTTACCTGGTGGACCATATATGCCATATGGAGCTATACAATGCTATACAGGCTATACATGTACCATTTATCATGATTTATCAACATTTATTGCAATTTTGAGGTGTTTTGCCGTGAGGCAGACAGGTTTATTGCGGTTGGCTGGAAGCTGTTGCAGTTAGACAGATGTCAAGTGTACATCTGATGTCATTATTAACTCCTGGGCGCCATGGGTATTATCACTCCACCAAGTCTTGGAAGACGGGAAGACCTATCCGATAAATGAAACCAAGATGCGGCTGACACTAAGTTGATGTATTTGGATGCTGTCGCCTCAGGAATCTCCGGGCTTGGTTGCAGGATGGAGGCGCTAGAGGTTTGGATGCCGTGGAGCTGGTGGAATCAGAAGGTGGCGCTGGCCGCGGGCTTTTTGGCAGCAACCTTCAGGGGATGTATCCAGTTGTGATGTATCCAGGGCCCAGGGTGAGGTTCTTGATGTTAAAAAATGGGATGGGATGGGAGAATATGGGATACGGATATCAACAGGCACTAGGGAAAAATCGGAAAACCTGAAAAAAATCTAAGCTGGAAGCCCAAAGGTATAGTATGGTGTAGTGAATGGCTCTGGGTTGGAAGATTTTGACATCGTTTGGGCCCAAATGGTTTGGGCATGTTTGGCTATTTATGTCGACCATGATGTAATTTGTTTATATGCGTTTAAGCTATTTTAAGCTACTCAAAGTTGACAGAGAACCAATATCAATGTGCTGAAAGGCACAGCTCGCTGCTCTGAAGCATGGTTACAGGTACTGTAAGTTATTGTTTAGCAGGGGGATGAACATATAACAGATCATACTTGGGACCATAGAATGCTGGTGCTTTAATAATTAATATAAACGGGGGACGATATAAAAATTATAACAATGGTCTAGTAGTTATTATGTTTATGTCTATGTTAGTACTACGAACATACACATGATATGCACATATATAATTTATATATATATATATAATATCTTCTCAAACGTGCCCCTGAAGAACTGAATATCCACCAGCTGACCTTTTTTTGTTGCCACATGTTGCTGAGGCTGCTTGCACAACGGGACTTCTCCCAGTCGGAGTTGGTGGTCTCAATTCCCCGCAGCTTGTGCCTAACAGCAGAGGCCAAGTCCCCGCAACGGCAGCAACGACCCGAAGAGAGGATGGCGGCTGCCCTGCTGCGGGAGAAATCTCTGGGACAGAAATCCCAATTTCGAGCCCCTTGGTATGGTATAATTCAGAGAACAAAATGAGACCCTTGACCAGTATTGTAATGTATTGTATATAGGTGATTCTTGGACTTTAGAGCGTCGGCTCTGGTATAATATGGGTACAGTATGATGATTGAGTTCCCCTTCCTTCTGTTGTCCACTTGTAGGCCCTGAAGCTCCAGAAGATGGGTTCGTGGTCAAGAGTACCGACCCTCAAGCCCCCATCATCCCCCATCCAACCGATTTTGTTGGGGATCCTTGTAGCAGTACATAAGCAATACCATCCATGACTTCCAATCTTTAATTCCAAGGCCCCCTCCAGGCCTACATCGACTACTTGCTGAAGTATCCCAGCTGGACACATCCAGCTCTGCTGGATGGTGGGTGGAGGCGCCACTTTGCCGCCAGCCCAGGGGCTCTGCGGAGGATCCGTTTGGCGAGGTGCTGAGGGGTCGAGAGTTGTTGAAATAGTTTTTTGGGAATTTGAAGGGCCTGTGGAAAACACAAAGACAACTATTTCCATGCCATCCGTGTGTGATCAATCTAATTCTGGGCACTCTCACTTGGATTTTAGTGAAGTTGGATCATATGATAAGAGTGTGATATAAGCATCAATGTTCCATACATGGACAGCAGTGCCCAATCGTGGGCCTTGGGGGAATCTTCAGCATCTTTAGCCAGGGCAATTGTTCAACAATTTGAAAGTCCCTACTGAGGTCAATCCAACAGTAAAGCATCTCCAAGCAGGATTTATGAAATTGGCCATGCCGTACGCCATTATAGTAATGAAATGATGTTTGTCGTGACCACCTTTTATGATATACTGAGATGGCTTTATTGCTTACCATTGGTTTTACCACTATTTTGAACGATATCATCATTGCTATCATCAGAATCATGATTTATTATCATTGATAAATATCGTATAATATCATCTACTAAACAATAATGACCAGACATACATCATATATGTATGTATACAATTATATACATGTATGATCATGTATGTATACACACTAAAGACTACCTTTATATTGGGTTTGCCGCACTACCAGATAAAACCAATGCCTCCAGGATGAGAGCTGCCGCTGCTGTGCTGCGAATGAGCTCCTGGAGCGACCAGGACAAGCGGTTTTTTTGCCCATGACGAACTGAAGACCAAAGATAGAAGATAAATATATAATAAACATAAAAAAAATATATATATATTATAATAGCAATAATAATCATCATCATAATAATAATAGTAATCATAATAAAATTGCCACTATTTAACCTTCAAAAAGACAGACACGTGTTTTACCATGTGTTATCACTATTTTAGTAGTATTGTACCTTTGTGCCTTTTAGTTTGGGTTGCTATACACAGGTATTTACATCTAACATGGAAATATAGAATTGAGCAGCGCCGCAAGAGGAACAACTGGAACACACTGTCTAAAGATGGCTGAGAGGGAAACCCCCTAAGAACCTCGCCAAAGCATTGCACAGGAGGTGCGCTGGGCCTTGGCGGCTGTGGGTAGCCGTGCTTTTCCAGATAGATCTGGGCAGCTGATGATGTGTCCCTTGCTGGATCTGTTGAACCATCAATCAGCACCTGGAGGTGCACGGCTAAGGCAGCTAAGGTGTTTGGCGTTGAGGCTGAGGATGAACCTGCCACAAGATCATTCCCAACTGAGCTCAACTTGCCTTGCAGGGTCGCTATATAGTCAGTATGGATTAGTAAGTATGGACTGCCATGGGGGCTCCACAAATATCGTACAAAGGTCGATCTTGTTGCAGAAACCAGTGGGTGCTTTGATCACCCGTTTCCAAAGGATAGGATGGGCAATACTATGCTCCGAATGTGCATTATTACTGATGCCTTTTCACCCAGACACCTTCAATTCTGACCAATCCCATACCCAACATCAACAGCCAAAACCTTTGCTGTTCATCGTTCTTATGGGGACGGTTGGTGAAACAGGCGACCTGATGACAACACCGCAATTCTCATTTGGTCAATCCGCAAATTTACTGGAAACCAATGGTTTTTGTCTGTCTAGACCAGGCAATTTTCAAGCCATTCGCATGGATTAGCCCTCCCAAAACTAACAGAGGAACCATCGTGATTGGGTTCGATGTGAGTTTTCGGGGTTTATCCACCAATCCACAAAGCCATGATCCAAGCCATCGAACACACTTGAGCATCTTGAGCAGGTCCACCATGCGGTTTCCTGCGCTTGGAGGGTGCTGTGGGGATGGTGGCCGAGCGGGACATTCAGGCCATCCAAACTGGGGATGGTGGCTAGATAAATATGATCAAATATGATTACTGGTTGGTGGTTTGGAACATGGCTTTTATTTTTCCAATATACATATATATATATACATATATATCTATTGGGAATAATAATCCCAACTGACGAAGTCATATTTTTCAGAGGGGTTCAAACCACCAACCAGACTATATAAATCATGTTAGGAGAATCATCATGCTGCAATCATCCTAAAATGACCTTCCTCATTTATTTCAGGTGAGTGAATGTAGGCAACACATCGAGATTGGTCCTGCCTGGTGCCCCAAGTCTGTTGAACCTGTGGGGATTCCAACCAAAAGAGGGCAGGATGCTGAAAGGATTGGTAAATATTGGTAATTAACTCATAAAAACGGTGATTGTCGCCAAGACACATTGAAAAAACCAAAAATGGGAGCAAAAGATAGAAAAAGCTGTTGGTGATTGAGCCATTTAAGGTGGGAATTCATTCGTTGGACTGAAAATCGGAGGAAATAGGAGGAATCTCAACAGGGGGACCGTGTCCATCAGCTGATGTTGGTCATTTTGTCAGTGGCTCAATGTGGCCTAATACTGCGGGACTGTATGACTCACCCTCAGATAAATATTTGCAGAGAGTACTCCAAAGATATGACGGTCGTCTCAATACATGAGAAAGTTTTCTTTCTACCAGTAGTCACATCTGGCATTTCATGGCTGTCAATGCTTCTTTTACCAGAATCGATGAGCGGAGATCGGAAAGATCTCTATTTTGGTCTTGCTCAGAGCACTGCAGGCCAACTATGAACATCATGGGCGCCAAGCAATCATGGACATCTCCATGAATAGAAGTCTCTAGCAAGTTCCCTGGGGCTCCGGGGCTCCCAAGTCCAATCCCCAAAGCAGCTGCAGCCAATGTCATTCAGTTTCCAATCACGTTTTAAGTCATTCCCCGCATATGTCAGGCCGAAGAAGAGCTTTGTCATCTCTATGCTTTGTCGCCCAGCTCCACCCTTCTTGTCGCGAAGCTGCACTGGGCAGCAGGTGGCTGAGGGACATCTTTAGGCTATGTTTTCCGTCCCGAACTTTTACAGCAGAAGCCTCCAAAATAAAATCCGTCCATTTTCCCAAAGTCAAGTTTCGTCATTTTTTGGAGCTTATTTCCCAACATACCCTCTGGTAAACTAACATAGCTATGGAAAATCGCAATTTTTAATGGGTAAATCCACTATTTCTATGGCCATTTTCAATAGCTTTTTGTATGTTTACCAGAGGGTATTCCTGGAGCTTACCCTCTGGTTATTTAACATAGCCATGGAAAATGGCCCATATATAGATGATTTTCCCAACATATTCCCAACGTATTTCCTCTTCTTTCGACGGCGACCTCGCTGCGCCGCGGTACCTCGGTGTATCTCGGTGTCGGTGAGGCGAGCTATGGCTTCGTCCCCCGCGGTGGCGCTGGGGGCTTTGAGGAGACCTTTGTAGCACCGCGGCCGCCAGGTGAGAATTGCAGAGAATCATAATGTATTATATATATATGTTTATATATATATGTTTATATATATATATATGTTTTTATATATATATACATATAATAAATATATATATATTATATGATATATGATTTATATTTGGGTATAATAATGAACATATTAATTCTTGTGATATAATCATGATAATGTGGGTAAAAAAAATCCCTAAACCATCCACCAGTCATAAACATTGTTATAGGTGGTATGTTTACCATTCTCAAATGGGTGGTTTATTATTGTTTACCTCCATGATATATTTTGATAATGGAATATTGTAATAACCAACATGATTGCAGAGAATCAGAGTTTCAGAATGGACATAACTGTTATATACTGTTATATATGATTAATATTAGTGTATAATGAAGTGTTGTGTAGTAATTCACACATGTACGCACTTGAGCATTATCCTTCCATTTCATTAGTGCACCCGGTGCACCCTGTGGATTTTGTGTGGTTTGCTCTGATCGAAGGGGCCCAATTTCACCAAAGGTTGGGGAAACCATTTAGTCGGTGAAAGGAGATGATATGAAAAGGTCATCCAGATCCTTGGCCATCCTCCTTTCCAAAGACCTTTGCTGCTTCTCTCCACAGAAAGATCACCGAAAAAAAACGTTTCATCAAACGGATTCACTAGGACCAAGTTAAGTTACTCAAAGACAATCAAAGACATTTCAGGTGGGATGGCTTATGGATGATTTATGGATGATTTATGGATGATTTATGGATGGCTTATGGATGATTTATGGATGATTTATGGATGGTTATGGCAGTGGGTTTAAACTCGGTTTACCAACCAAGGAAGTCTCGGCTGCCTCCCTCAGCGAGCCTCACCTTGCAGCCCTGGCACGACGGCTGCGAGCCAGTGGGGGACCTGGCAACAGCCGTTGCAACCCAAGTCTGGTTGGTTTACCCTCTGGTAATGGCTGACATAGCCATGAAAGCCATGGCCCAGTTAGTTCGTTGATTTACCATGATTTACCTATTTTCCAAGCGGTGATTTTCAATAGTTATGTTAGTTTACCAGAGGGTATCTTGTTTGGTATTCCTTTTCAGTGCTATGGGATGGTATGAGAATGCCCATTGACTATGAACATGATATGTTCGTGTAAAACCACCGGCCAGAATCGGCCAGAGGTCATTTGCGGGCATTTTAAAATTTTGGGCATGGCATGTGCTGTTTCGCCTTCCCTCGATATCGCTCGATGATTTCTGAAAAATTCTAACATCCTCAGATTTTGCCCAACTCCAGGCCCAGTGCCACCAGCCATGCCACCTACATCTCCCATGGCTATTCCTGGACCAAGGCCACAGGCGGCCAAAAATTTTGCTCCGACTCTTTGGGAACTTGGGCAGTAGCCTCATCCTGCCAGTGGCAACCTGGCAGGTTTTGGGCAAACATCCTCTGTATGTTTCATCATGTTTCTATTTCTGCGGCAAAAAGGCGCCTTTTTGCCAACCAGAACAGATAGGGTCAGGACAAGTTCCTGATTTCTTTGGGAACGTTGGTGTGGGGTAAAATCATAGACCACGGATGGACTTGAAGTGAATGAACTCATAAACTGGTCACCACAGATGTCCACCCCAACGGGATTTACATTTAAGTGACGCATGCCATCCCACCCCAGGATGGAAACCCAGATGTTTCCAGTAAGATCACCTCATAAATATCCTCAAATCAACCCACCTGGATGAGCATCCCACCTAGAACCTAGCAAGTGATGACCTTGGTGATCGTACGTGCCAGATTTCTTGAGTTTTTCCGGTCTCGCGATTGCGCAAAATCCATCCGATCCGTGATAGTTGTTACCAAATTATTTATATTATTCCCATGACCGATGGTAATTATCCGGTTGGTTCTTGTCCCTATCTTGGGTTGGAAAAAAGCGCTTGCACACAAGTCTGCATCTATTGTTGTGTGCATAATTAATATAATTATGATTCATTATTGCAGTATATTACAGTAATGATAGATGATTTTCCATTATTCTCCATTCATAGATGATTAATCACTATAATTACAGTAATTATGTATCATCCCCCATTGATGATTTTCCCAGCAGACCTCCATCCCAGCCTGGTGCACCAAGGCCAGATGGTTGACGCTGCCTGAGCTTGACCGGGAAGCGGAGGTCTTTGAAAAGTGCCAGGCGATTTTGTTGTGCCGGATACAGTGAGATGGTGTTTGATAGAGGACCAGATACGAAAACATGTTGAACTGAAGTTGCAAGAAGTTTGGTAGCAGTAGTGCCTGACTGTCAACGACCAACCAAAGCAGGTGTTTAAATTCGTGTGCTTTCTGCCATCATTCTTGTTTATTCTGAATACATTGATTTATGTGCTGTATGCAACCCTTGCCGTCTCTGATGTAGTCAAGTGTAGTCTTGGTATGTTTCAGTTTGTGTTGGCCACAGGTTCATTTGAACAAGACACTATGATGGATCATCATTTTACGGGTAAAGAGATTTGAAAGCCGGACCCCAGTGGCAGCGTAGACTTGCAAATCAATTCTGCCCAAGGTTTTGGGGAGCTACAAGATGATATTAGCAACAAGACATATGAGGGAAAGGGGAATCTTCAGCCAAAGTAAAGTGGTATCCCTCACAAAAAACGGAGATGTAAGCCATATTGAATCTTAATAGGATTTTCTTGAGCATTATATACTGAGTACGTATGTATAAACATATGATGTATCCTATTAGAGCGTCGACTAGCCACATTGGGCCACAAAATCCATCAGGAGTTGTCGGATCCTGAGCTGGAGCTCCTTGGCTTTGGCGCTGTCAGATCAAAGATTTCAGATGGATAGGATATGTTAGGGTAGGATAGACAGGATAGGATAGGATAGGATAGGATAGGATGAATAGGACGGATCGGATCAGCTTCCCTAGGATGGATAACTAGATCAGCATACATACGTGCATATGCTTGTACCTATTCTGCGTATTCATATATGATCATAAAAAGAGAAAACGTTAAAATAAAAGACACATATTTGGCAAAGATGCACTCCTGGAAGTACATGCAAACATGTGGATGGGCATTACCTTTGGGTTACTATCCCCAAGTTGGGGCGCTGCAATTCCAACGTCGGGCTTACAGGCTGAAAGCCTGTGCTCTGGCTGAAGGATGGCTGAAGGATCAGCATCAAAAGGCCCTTGACGGCCTGGCCTCATTGGAGGCTGTGGGGTGATCCCGCTTCAATGGGGGCCCAGGGGGCCAGAGATTTCTGTGACTTTTTTCAGGGCCCAAGAGGGCCCATGAGGGCTTGACTTTCACTGGAACATGGCACAACATGGATCAAAAAGTCCCCCATTTGTCCACCGGTTTGCCTTGCTGAAGTGAGCGTCACCCAACTCGGACTCTGGACAGGAGTCCGACGAAGTGCAACGGGCAGCTGCAGAACTCCTGAGATCAGAGAAGAAGTTGATGAAGACAGCTTTGGAGTCTGGGCTATTTGTTTGGAACATATATATACTTGGACAAAATGCTGTATATATTGATTCATATTGATTCCATAGACCTCTGTTCTGTGATTTTCGGATGATCTGTGTTTTTTGGTTTAGAGCACTTCTATTCGAATATTTTTGGATATTTGAGCAATTTAGCGCATTGATCTTAGAGCCTCTATTACTAGATTTGGGAGAATATGTTGATATATAACTTACCGTATAGACTTGATGACCGCCATTTGGATTTTTTTTGGAATGATTTGAATAGACCATATGCGTATATGTTTAGCATTTATTCATATTTATTCAGAGAATTTGGAAGAATGCGTCTTTGATACATAATTATTGTAATTAATTGGGAGATTTTGAAGACCTCTATAGACGTCAGGACTTCAGGATCATAGCGGGGTCCGTGGCCTTCCAAGCCATGGCCAGGACTGGCTGGAAGAACGCTTGAAGAAAGAACCGCAGCGAAATGGTGCTAAAAGGGCGATCTCGGGATGCAGGGACATGTGGAAGGCATATGAAGGGGTGTGGAAGCAAAGAACAACAAGATTACGTGATATTACAATATATTACATGTGTAGATCAAAGTAGCTCACCAGTACATACTCAAAGCATCACGGAATTGAAGTTTAAACACGGTATCCTAACCATGACTCTGTCCGTAGCATACTACATTACATCCGAAAGAGGAATCATCTTGGGTTCTGAAATCTGAGTAATCCACGGCAATACACTGGCCCCATATTTCCGCCGCAACTGTTCTCAGCTTACCTCAGTGCTTGAGGAAATGCAAGCGACAAGTCCAGCAACCATCAGATCACCTCAGTCAGCTTCCAATCATTTCCAAAATCACATCCTTTCAGACCCTTTCCGCTCTCGGTTGCTATGGCGGGCATGACGACTGCATTTGTTCCAGCGTCGACCCTACGCGTAGCACCGGCTGCCAGGAACCATGTGGAGGTGCAGGGCAGCGTCGAAAAACTCGATCTCGACTGCCAGTGATGGCATTGGTTTTCAAACAAGACCATGTCAGATATGTCAGATATGTGTTTCTTATTGTTTGTCCATGTTCATTTCGCTTTCTCTGAAGTTTTTTTTGCAATGATTTGCAATAAGTCCCATGGACCGGGCCAGTATTATTCATATCCTCTGGATGGGTTGAACACTGGATGCCCTGCCAGGCTCCCAACAATGGCGCCACAGGAGACCATGAATTTCGGTCCATGACTGCTGCGCCCATGCTACTGGCAGCATTTGGTGCCGCCAGGAGGATCCGACCATATCCGACCTCAGATTGGAGCACAGCTGGGAATGATTTTGAGGGTAAAAACCTGAGAATGATTACAGTATTTATATATATATATGTATATGAATTAATTGGTTCCTTTGGGTTCCTGATGTTTGAGCCATATCCACTTCTGAAGCTTGAAGCTTGAAGCACAATTCACTGCACGGAATTGTCACGGAGACAGAGTGGTGCCCCCATGGATTTGCGCAAACCAGTCATGTTCGGAGATGTTCATTTCATTCTTTGGCGGATCCCGGAGCTTTTTTTGTGCAAAACCTTTCTTACTATATACTTAATTGTTTATCCATTGGTTTCGCAATAGTTGTCAGTTTTCTTTTGTTGCCACTAGATTTAGATGATTTGTTGCATCCATGAAAAACATCCATTTACCAACAGTATACCAACAGTTTACCCATGTTTTTCCCAAGGTTTCCCATGGTTTTCCCCACTGACTCCGGCAGGAGCCACGCCCGAACGCGGCCTAGGGCGCCTGGTGCGCCCGGAACGGTGGCCTCAGTGGTCTCCCTGAGGGCGGCTGCCACTGAGCTGCTGGCCGAAGGAGCGCCAAAAAAACCCTACATTCCACCGCTAATGGGAGATAGCCTCTGGAAAACAAGCATTGCTATTGAAAATGGCCCATAGAAATAGTTGATTTACCATGATTTACCCACTAAAATGGATGATTTTCCATAGTTTTTTGTATGTTTACTGCTAATGTTGTCTGGCCAATAGTGATATCTTGTCAGTAGAATCATTTTTCCGCAACTCAAAAATTTTTCAGGGATTTACTATTAGGCAGCCTACATCATTGAAAATGGCCCATAGAAATAGTTGATTTACCCACTAAAATGGATGATGTTCCAATATTTTCCATAGTTATGTAAGTTTACGATTGACCGTTTTTTGGGAGATCATATTGGAGGGAATGATGTGGAGATGAAATTCCACATGTTATTGGTTAGAGAAATCAGCACTAACCACCTGGTATCAGCCTCCGAATCAACCATTTGTTTGGAATAATTCAAGATGGTTTCATTATATGCACCGTCTACTATTAACATCTATTAACCACAATTTTAGATACTCAACCAAGAAATCATATGATTTCCCTGGCTTTTTTTACATATTTTTTTAGATCAGGGGGAAGGCAGTAGTATGAACCCTTCGAAATTTTTGGGTTCATATGGGCTGATGGATGTCGATCACCCAGTTGAAATCAATCTTAACATACTACCCTCTGGTTATTTAACATAGCCATGGAAAATGGCCCATTTATAGATGGTTTACCTGGGTTTACCTATTAAAAATGGTGATTTTCCATGGCTATGTTGAATAACCAGATGGTAATATCAAATAAGTTGAAACCGCCAAGCAGATTTATTTGATACGGGTTGATAGGGTTAATGATCATGTCGATAGGGGTTAATGACCCATGCAATTCCATTGAGGCAGCAGTCCAAGAGAAGATATCAGATACTGTGTTAAATCCAAAACATTCCAAAACCATAAACCACATCCAATATTTTTATCGATAGGTGGATTTTACGATCCCAAACTGGTGCGTTTGTTATATATGGGGTTTACGGCATTATTTCAAGTGTCCATACTTCATCTATGTTTTCAAGTGTCCATACTTCATCTATTATTGTTAGTTATACGCCCATTATTCATTTACCATCATAAAGCATTATTAACAATTCTTATATAACCATTATCAACCATTATTGGCTATGACAGTAGTAACCATGATTAACCATACCATTATTCACCGATTCTCAGCTATCATGAACCATTATCAACTTCCACAAGGGGAGACTTACCAACGCCGCAGGCGTTGTGGACGCAGAAGAACGGGCCAAAAAGATCAACTTCAATAGGCTCGGTGTGTGGCAATGGGATGGATGTAGCGGAAAACCAGTGACGAAGCTGAGTAATCAAGCCGCGCAGAACAAGCATAGAAAACCTAAAACAATCCAAAACATGTCACTGTTTGCAGCAGTTGATCTGCGTTTCCACATGTTTCCACTTCTCACTGGCTCATTCACACGCTCGCACGATATTTTTCTGTAGCTATCCTATTTTTTGAATATGTTTAATTTCATGCAGATGTCCGTCTTGGGGACAGATGGGTTTTGGGTCGACACCTTCCAGGCTCGGGTGGTATGACCAGCAGGACTTGGTGGCATGGTGGCTGTGACGACCTTGCCAATGTTGCCAGTTGCCTAACTGAAGTCCAGTAATTAATGAAGATTCAAGATATGGATATTTGATGATATTTGAATATTGACAAATATCTTATATGATCATTTGTTGTACAAAAGCGCCAGTTTCAGCAAAAACATGCGAAGCCTGATTTATTATGTGTATATATATATACATATATTGTGCATACATGTTTGTTTACTTACGTATTATTTTCTTTTATGGAAGGATGAAGAAGGAACAAAACCAGAAACTAGTGGTGTCACACCGTGGCCCGCACAGGAGCTTGAAGCTGTGTATATTGAAGCGGTGTGGTACTACTACTGTGCCTTGATGGAGCCAAAAGCAATTTTTTTACCATCAAAAAACAACATGGACCATACTATATATATATTCAGGGTTTGGATTTTGATGTATTTTGATGTATTTTGATGGGTTGACAGATTTTAGATTCTTGACAGCATGAAATTCTCCATGTGCTCTTGACTTCAGCAGCTCAGGTGATCCCAAGACGCTCAGCACAGAGAGCCAGATGCCATGAGATCCCAGAGGTCCAAAATAAACAAAAAAACAATGGATAGCAATGGATAGCAATGGATAACAATGGATGACAATGGATGACAATGGATTGTTTTCGGATGTTCTTGGAAATCACTTAAACTCATCTTAAAGCTGCTACAGTGCAAATATTTGGCGACCAGTGCTTCTTTTCATGTCTCATCAACAAGGAAAGAGATTCTGACTCCAGAAGAGTATGACAAGTTGGCCGCGCATCTGGACAAAAAGAAATCTTCACTTCGAAAGCTGACCCAGGACGAAGTCAGGCCTTTGTGGTCGCTGACTCTTGTAGTCGGAAAGTTGGCAGTTGATGGCATGGACATAGAGAAACCAAGCTAAACAGACTTTGTCAATCTTTGTCATACCATTTCAGGTGCCCATCATAGTGTTTAACGGGTTTCCATCATCATTGCAACGGAAGATGAACGGAAGATGATCCAGATCGAGCAGGTTCATTGAAGCCAGCATTGCATACTACAGAGGGAAGCCCATCATGTCGGACGACAACTACAAAGAGCTTCGCAGCATGGCACGAAACAGTGATATGGTTGGGATCCAAAAGCTATAGCTGTAGCATACTGTAACCATTTGTAACCCCTTTTGGGACCTGTTGGGATTGGGCACGTGCCCCAGTTCACCATCGACAAACCGCATCGAATCGTATCGACCATCTATGTTTTGTTTCGGTGTGACTAGTAATATTGACTAGTTAAATACAGTCGCGTGGTAAACTATAAAACAATACAATATATACATATATATATAACATTCCCCCCAGCCCCAGTTAGGATGATTTCTACCACCCATTTCTGGTAAACTTGGGGATGGTTTAGGGTTAACCGTGTTAACCACATGTGAGTCGTTCTAAAACCCATGCAAGACTTTTAGTATCCGATTGACATCTCCAGACATGGGCACGTGTTTTTGCTGCCGTGGCGAAAGGCAGAGAAAGGTTCGCGAAAGGTCTGAATACATCTGAATACCACTATTTAATACTATTTATATACGAAATATGCACACTATTTACCCTCTGGTAAACTAACATAACCATGGAAAATCACCATGTTGAATGGGTAAATCCACTATTTCTATGGCCATTTTCAATAGCAAACTGTTGACATAACCAGGCCGGGTCAATGTCAGTTGACTTCGCCACGGATCGCCACGGATCGCCAAGGATCCAAGGTCTCCAGATCCGGACGCCGGAAGGACATGACTTCACTGATCATGGCGGAGCGCAGCAAGCGCTTCCTGAATGATGAGGAAATGAAGAAGTTCGAAGAAGCCTTTTACAATGCCAGGAGGGGGCCCCCGATGATTCCCCTTTTAGGGGGCTTGGAAACATTTGTTTAAAGGAAACATTTGGTTGGAAGCACCATCTAATGAAGCATTTTTGACACCATCTCAAATGTTGGCAATTGTGATTTAATAAGTGCAATTTGTAAATAGCGTGGTAATATGTGGTATTAATAATTTGATAACGTGATATGACACGTTTGTGTGTGTCCCAAGTATGTTACATCGTTGCAAAGGATTGTGGTCGGTTATAGACACTAAATTTATTGTCACCTTCAGGGGTCATGCCACTTGGAAGCACTGGCAAACACCTTGCAGTCACTGTCGACTTGGACCAATGATAACTTACTAGTATCTAATCATGCTGGATGCCAGCGGGGCCACCCTTACCGCCATGCCAGGGAGTACGATTTCAAGAACCTTGTGCCTTGGTAGCGTGAAAGTGCCAGACATGGCCGGGCCCAGAACTCGCTTCGCGAAAAACGCATCCTGCATTGAAATGAGGATTCCTATGTCTTGGCGGACTTGGAGGAGCTTTATATCGATTCACTATGGTGTGACTTGGGCGCACAAGATTGATGATACTTGTAGTCTATGTAACTCTAAGTCTAAGTCTATATAATAATATGATATAATTGTATATATATATATATAACATAACTATATATATAACATTATATATATATAATTAATATATATCTATAATATACATGAGAGAGAGAGAGCCCCAACGTCAATTTTTGGGGGTATTGTCATTGATTTTTGAATTTTTTGAAGCCAAACTCATCTTGCTTCCTTGGCGGACTCGGCCATGGATGGTCCATTACAGCAGCAGTCAGACATGGAAAATTGGTGCCCTTGATTTGCAGCCCCCCTGGCAGAAACTTGTTTTTTCCCCATGTTTCCCCTAGGTGTCCATGCATGGTATATTGATATTTTTTTAAATATATATATATAATATTATATGTATATACATATAATTTAATGTATACATATATTGTATTAGTTAATTAATTTATTGATTTATGCTATATAATCATATACCCAAAAAACCCAGGTTTTGCCGGCAAGCGTCGCATCCCGGTTGCAGCTAGGCTTCTACCGCGAGAAGCGTGCCCTCCTCAGCGATGAGGAGTTCGATACGTTGAAGAAAGTGCTGTACCAGACGCTTTTGGCAGCAGCTCTGTGGGCTGGATTGAAGGGTGGTTGTTAGGCCCATGGCCCAAAAAAGCGTAATGAATTTTTGGTCAACCCATGGTTTTGCAGACCCAGAGTTCATTTTTTATCCCTTGGGGATGTGGTTGCTGCAGTACCATGCTCCTTATAAAAGTGTCAATTGAGACTGTTAGTTCAACAGCACTCACGTTCCAATCATGCTGCTCAGGCAATGAATCTGTAAGACCTCCCAACCCAGAGATTTTGGATCCTGTGGGCGCATTTACAAATATATTGATTTCAATTATATTCAATTGCAGTATGAAATCATCCACCGTGCTGGATCCCCATAGCAATCCTATGTTTTGCACAGCGTTTGTTGCGGGACCCCTGCTCAGGAAGGGATCTCGCTTTCCAACTTTGAAGAGGCCGGAAAAACGGGCTGACCCGTCTGGTGTTTTTTGTGCACGTTGCATGGCTGACCCCATGCAGATTTCAGCCATGTATTGCTGATTCTTCCTGCCTGTGGGTGATTCAACCCTAGATGAATGCTGTTTTGGTGGATTGAAGCATTGCTTGAAGCCGAGTGGATTGAGTCATATAATCCTCCACGCTGGTGTTTGTCATATACTGCAGGTGCTTAGTGAACATTGTGATTGAACATGATTGAACATTTGGCACATCAAGATAGAGAAAGATACAGTCTGCAGGGAGGGCACGCTTCAGACATACCCTATGTACAGATACAAATGTGAAGAAGTGTGAGGATACAGTAGTATTTCTCACAGGCATATCGAGATATATCGAGATCTAGACATCACTTTTCTGAACAGCTTTGAACCTTTAAACCGGTGATGCTTTTTCTTTTACGAAAGCCACAGAGGACAATGGAACTCTTTGCTAACGTGTGATGACCTGTGTTTCCCTCACCAGATATCACCAGCCGTCAGGTTTGAAGTGGCCTTCGTGGAAGCTTCGATTGCCTGGTACCGTGGTGAACCCTTGATGTCAGAGGACTGGCACGTGAGATGTTTGTTACAAGTGGCAGGTGTTTCTTGATGGTGCAATTCCATCATATGATTGGCCAATAAATGTTGGGTATAGTTTAATCATCCAAGACTGTATGATAAAATATGATAAAACTGTGGCTTGATGGTGGTGTTTGAATCTTTGTGCCCTGTAGGCGTTACCAACGCCACACATCGCTACACACGTCTCAGCAGGAAGAGTTTCAAGAGCTGAAGGCCAAGGTCAAGGCTTCTGGAAAGCGAAAAGATGTTACGGTGCCATGGTCCAACATCGCCTCTTACATTGTCCATCATTATCTTACATTGTGGTTGGTAAACCCTTTGTTCAGCAGAAAGGTATGTCTGGAAGGCTTGATTTTGCCATTCGTTGCGGGTTGTGGATCCCCAAGTCAGATATACCCATGAGTTACTATAACACCAGGTGCCGGCAGAAGCTGAGTCTCTGAGGCGTTTTTGCTGTATGAGCGCGGCGGGCAGTTCCTGGATCAGGAGCAGTATGCTGCCATGAAGGAGGAGTATGACAGGCTGGGAATCAGCCACTTGGACCATCCAACAAGTAGCTGCTGCTTCACAAAGCCCAACCGCCTACCCCCATATTGCTGCGATGGGTGAGGGAGTGTGTGGCGCGATACCCCAGAATTTGGCAGGTCGTCGCCACGCACTTATGTTGGCACGCAAGGCCAACATCGTCGGAACACCAGTCCCACATACCGAACCCGGGCCGTATCCACCAGCATTCCAGCCGTCGAGTGAAATAAGAACATAACAAATGTAGGCATCAAGATGACGCGGTAAAAAGCTAATTACTCAAACCTGAGCGTAAGAAGATCTGCACGGTTCCTTGGCAATTAGCACGTGACCAACATCTACATGCTGAGCACCACATAGTGGACACACATCCAGAACCTCTAGACCATGTAACTCCGGGAATGCCCAGAGGGGCCATGCACCAGTCAATTTGACAAACGCCCATTCACAGTGTCCAAACAGAACATCAAGTGAGTCCCAACCCTGTGTGGTTGTCTAGCCGAACAAAAATCAACAACCCTACAGTGGAAGGCCAGCCATTTGGAAGCGACAACCAAATACTCTTCATCGATACAATATCGAATCATGATTGACCAGTAGTTAGTGAAATTAGTGAACCAGTATTCAGTTGTAATCATCGATACTCAGCACTCAGGTGCTGTGAATCTGGAACAGTGCACTGTGGCCCAGATGGAAGAGATGTATGTCGAGGCCGGATTCGCCTGGAGCGCGAGAACATGAATTTCTAACATGTTTCTAAATCGAGGGATGGCCGGGTAGGCTGGTAGGGATCAACTATTCGGGTGGAAGGAAACTGCCAACCATGAAAAATAGTGGTGAGGATAGTGAAGTTGGGTATTGTTGCCTTAGCTTGGACGAATTTGCTGTATGGCCTGACATCACTGAGTGGATGTGATGCGGTTGGGGCTGGCCAGTGATTTGAGTCCCCCAAGTCATCAGGGTCCAGCTGTCCACATGCAGAATGGGAATCCACATTGAACTTATCGAGGCCACCAAGTGACTTCAACAATGGCTACTCTATTCCATCCACTGGTTTGTCATCATTTTCCCATTAACATAGCCATAGCTGGCCATAACTGGGTGATACTGGCCCCAGTTGTTGGGCCATGGGCCGCATGAATGTTTCGCAGCTTGGAAAACCAGGCACTTTGGGCCTACTACAACGATGGCAAGCAACTGCTCAGCGATGCCCAGTTCAAGACACTGAAAGAGGACCCAACAGAAAAATCACAAGATGGTCTTCGGATGGATGGATGGACGGATAGATAATTAATGATAATTAGATAGATGATATTTGGCTGATATAGATACATGCAAAATCACGCGCATCTCATACATACATATTAATATATATATATATATATATATTATACGTACATGTGAACTACACGTGCAAGTGTAGTTTCCCATTGCATGTGTTGCCGCCAAGTTGCCGCCTATATGCTTGTCGCTGTAGGATGTATAAGATTAAGATGACAAGTGTTTATTTTATCTTGAGACCCATGGAAGATGACGGCATTCTATTCAGGCTGGCGGTTCCACAACCTACTTCATCCTACTTCCATATATTATCACATGAAGATTTGGATCATGATTCCCACTCGACTCATGTTGACTCTGGGTTTTAGTTCGGTGGAAAAATGCCAGGCAGTCAGGCAGTGGTTTTTCCATCCGCAGGAGCTAACGTGGCAGGGATCTGGCTTCCCTGCCTTGCGCCGAAATGAGATTGAGTTTGTGAAGGCCCTGTGCAGGGGTGTATGAGGGTGTCAAAGCTGAAGGTGTCAAGGTGTCAAGCTCAGTGAAGTATGGCAGGCATGGCTGCAATCCGCATGTCAAAGTGGTTCACGATTCCTGAGCGTCAAAGCCACAACAACGTCACCATCAATGATGATTTCATCCTAACACTGGCTTGCGAATCATGGCACAATTAGCCTAGATATGAATCAACATGAAATTGACAATATACTAGACTGAATAGAGAGAGATAGAGAGATATACATACATATAGTATTATAGTGTAGTTGTTTTTCCCTTCTCCCGCGAGGGAAGCATCATGAGGCATACCTAAGTAAACCCTTGAAGAAATGGTGGCAGGCGACCTTGGCGTATCACAGGGGTGAGCCCTTGTACACGGATGAGAAATGGGAGGAACTGAAGGCTCAAATCGCACCTTGCCGCATGGTCAATGCTCCGGGGTGGATGTTTTTGATGCTGTGCAGGATTTAAAAAAAAGTACATGTCCATCATGTCCCATGCTTGAACACTATGGTGGGCATTTTGATCAGTCGGATATGCCAACAATAGTTGAATTTCCCTCCTACGATCTATGCCATCACTTCAAGTCATATCTTTCCAATTCTTGTTTGGTGATTTTGAGTGATTATCCTCCAGTTTTGGATATTTTTGGATGCCCCATTGCCCTGCCCAACTGCCACAGTTCCACTTACTGCTACAGTACCTTTTGCCCCATCGCTGGATCTCCCATCACCGAGGAATCCGAGGGAATGCGTCCGGAAGTCACCGCTTTCCTGCTATACAGCAAGGGACAGGAGGTGCTCGACGCGGAGACCTTTGACAAGATGCAGCAGGAGATGAGCACTAAGAAACGCAAGATTCTGCAAGATGTTTGTTGTATTGAAAACACACAGAAGATCACATAAACCAGGCACAGCTCGGGCAGGGAGACCAGATGGCGATGGAGAGAGAGAGAGAGATACCATTCGACAGATATCTATAGTGTATTTAATTGTTTGCATCAATACATAAAGACATGTCCATAATGTTTTTATGTTTTATTATGTGGACTTATGTGTGTTTGTTATATGGAATAGAGTCCGAAATGAGCTATCATTTTGACTGACATTTTTTCCCGAAAGCGTAGCAAGGGTTCCTGTTTCACTCTGGGGGTTTGGGCAACCGTTCGCACACGTTCGCACACGTTCGCAACCGTTCGCGCGAGCTCGCTATGGCCGTGCCTATGGTAAGTTCTGCAACAGGGGTCACTTTTGGAGGTTTCACATGTCGCGTAGCCTCGTTTCGCGTGGCAGGCGTGGCACTTCGTTACATTCAGACGTGTTTCGTAACGTGTCGAAAGTCGTTTTGCGTGGCAGGCGCAATACTGTTGAGATGTTTTCAGAAGATGAGTTCCAGTTTTCGTGGCAGGCGCAGCACTTTAGACTTGTCGTGTTGCGTGTTTTTGCGAATCTCATTGTCAGGGCTGCGTCAAGTGGCGACAAGGTGCAAATTCCGTGGCAGGCGTGACAGTTTGTGAGATGTGCTGAAAATTGACGGAAGCTTCGCACGAAACATCGATTTTGAGGTGGCAAATTTTGAGGTTCACAACAAAACTCGTAGGAAAACAACATCGATTTTGAAGCTACAAAGTGTGAAAATTTGAGGACGTCTCACACGAAATGCTCGTTTTGAGGCTCCAACATGTCTCGTCTCGATTCTCGCAATACTTTTACGTCGTTTTCAGAAGATGAGTTCCAGTTTTCGTGGCAGGCGCAGCACTCTGGACGTGTCGCATTGCGTGCTCTACACTCCACACTCCACACACTACACTCCACCTCCACAGTTTACACTTCACACTGCACACTTTACATTCCACACTTTACACTTTACACTCCACAATCTCCACTTTACGCTATCCACCCCACACTCCCCACACTACACTTTACACTTTACACTTCCCACTCCACACTCTACACTCTACACTTTACACTCCACACTCTACACTTTACGCACTTTACACTTTACACTCCACACTTGACACTCCACACTGTACACTCCACGCTCCACACTCTACACTCAACACTCCACACTTTACACTTTGCACTCCACACTGAACACTCCACGCTTTACACTTTACACTCCACACTCTACACACGACACTCCCCACTCCCCACTTCACACTTTACACTCCACACTTTATACTTTACACTCTGCACTCCACACTTTACACTCCACACTCTACACTTTACACGCCACACTCTACGCTGTACACTCCACACTTTGCACTTTACACTCCACACTCTACACTTTATACTCCACACTCCACACTTTACATTTTACACTCCACACTCTACACTCCACATTCTACACACGACAGTCCCCACTTTACACTGTACACCTTACACTCCACACTTTACACTCTACACTCCACACTCCACACTTTACAATTCACACTTGACACTTCACACTTCACACTCCACACTCTACAATCCACACTTTACACTCCACACTCTACACTTTGCACTTCGCACTTTACACTCTACCCTCCACACTTGACACTCGACACTCCACACTCTCCACTTTACACTCCAGACTGCACACTCTACATTCCACACTCCACACTCTCCACTACACTCTACACTTGACGCTCCACACTCCACACTTTACACACACTTCACACTTCACACTCTACACTTTACACTCCACACTCTACGCTTTACACTCTACACTTTACACTCTACACTTTACACTCTACACCCTACACTACACTTTACACTCCTCACTCCACACTTTACACTCCACACTTCACACTCTACACTTTACACTCCACACTCTACACTTTACACTCCACACTTTACACTGTACACTCCACACCCCACACTTTACACTCAATACTTTACACTTTACACTTTACACTCCTCACTCCACCACACTCTACACTTTACACTCCACACTTGACACTCCACACTCTACACTCCACAGTCTACACTTTACACTCCACACTCCACACTTTACACTTTACACTCCGCACTCTACACTTTGCACTTTACACTCCACACTTTACACTTTACACTCCACACTATACACTCCACACTTTACACTCCACACTCTACGCTGTACACTCTACACTTTACACTCTACACTTTACACTCTACACTTTACACTCTACACTCTACATTCCACACTTTACACTCCACACTCCACACTTTGCACTCCACCCTCTTCCGCATTCCACAGTCTGCTGTGCACTGGTGCGGTAACAGGGGAAAAATGTAGACTGTTCAAATAACTTGTTTCACAAAAGTGTTCTACGTGACTGCATTCGGGTTCGTGGGCTGCATCTTGTTTTGACCTCGGGGAATGCCCTTCTTACATCTTTTTGCATCGATAGGAGATGGCCAAGCTGGGTGTCACCGTGCAGAAAGCCGGATCCAGCTTTTTGGAGCAGACCATCAACGTCACCAGCGGCAAGTTGGAGAATGACATTCTGCAGGCCGCTGGCTGCTGGAAGAACAGCCTGAAATCCAATCTCCAAAAATTCGCTACTTTCAGTGAATCCACCCACCTTCGGATTGCCATAGAATGGGGTAGGGTGGCATCCAAATCCAATGTCCAGGTTTTCTTCATGATCTCAGCCTTGGCTTCGGTGCCAACGGCCATTGCCATCAACTTGGTGTGGGCTATCGGCCTGGCCTATGACTGGAGTTTCGTTCCCCCCGGGGTGGCTTCGCAACAATTTTTGGGACTGGCTGGGATCCCGAAAGGAATCATGGGTTAGAGATTGTGAAGATGGCAAATAGATGTGATTTGATGCAAGTAGATTCAAATAATTATCATCAATTCATGGAATAAGGCCAATTCAAGTGGGAGAGATCTAGCGGGCATACCCTAAGTTCCCAACCATTTGGCGCGGAGGTCATTCCGGTATCCGGTATTGGTGATGGGGGCAAAAAACTTGCCAGTGTAGCAGCTTAGAGATGCACTGCAGCAACAATGGCCCAAGGATTGGGGCTCCATTCTCTCTGTGGAATTCATCCCTCTCTTCGTCGTTGGAATTGCAACAGGTGCCCCCCAGCGGCGGAGGTGGAAGTCCTCGAATTCATCCCGTCCCGTCCTTCGCATATCAAACACCTCTGAAATTGTCCCAAATCTCTAAGTAAACCTTTGCTAAACCATGGTTTATGGGGGATGTTTATGGATGTTTAATATCAGGGGGATGGTTAAACAATGTCCATTTAATTCAACAATTTCCCTTAAAGAGATATAGAGTATAGACAGACAGAGGTGACATTTTGTTGGACAGCTGGACAGCTGTGAACCCACGTAAAAACTACTGTTTGAAGAACTTGGCATTGCTGACTCCAGGACTTCTCTGGACGAGCTGGATTCTTGGCTGATGCTTCGGATTCCAGATTTCTGACAACCACTTGCTGGGCTGGATGGGGCTGGATGGGGGATGTCTTGTGCGGAAACTCTAGCGAGGATTCTGGAATTTCTGGACCTGCAAAATCCCGAGATCCTCGTTGGCAACTGCCCTTCTTGCCGCTTGCCAATGCAATCATTTGTTTTCTTGCTCCTCTCCGGTGGAGGATGACACCAATCTGCGGCTGTAATTATATATATAATATATATATATATATATTAATATATATATACATATTATATACATATAGATATGTATACCTACATCTTCCCCAATGTGCATAATTTCTGCCCTTTTAGGGTGTTCTGCCTTTTGTGGTTAAAAGGCGACTTTACCCGACCACGGGCGACTTTTGCGATTTCAAGTAATTAGGGCCTGGCCACCTTTTGATGGTGACAGAAATCTCTCCATGTATCTCAATGTTTTCTAGGCTAAAGATGCCAATCTAAAGATAAGGCAATCTTTTCACCAAATTCCTTCAGATCTATGGGTGAAACTGGGTCTACTTGTCTGAGAAACTTCGCCAAACTGCAAAGCAACCGTTTGACAACAAAACAGGGCAGTAGCACAGCTCACACTTTCTTGCCTGCAATGTATATATCCTTAGTTTCCCATATCTTTGATTTTGTGCTGTGGCCAATGCAGGGCACTAGGCCCAGGCATGGTCATTTCGATCTCTCCTGCAAGAATGGGAAAACTAGTTGGAATGCATTTGAATTGGGTTTTGCTGTCTGGAAGCTTGTAACCCTCAAAAGAAAAAACGGAGCGGGCGACTTTTCCCGACCCAGCGGCGACTTTTCGCGACTTAAAGGCGACTTTACGCGACCAACGTTTTTTATGCATTATTTCCCATTGGTGCCGGGGCATGTTCCAGTTGAAGCCCATCCAAAGCCAAATTCAAACATGTTTAAGCCAGAGCAAACTCTTGCAATTGCAACAAGCCGGTGTGTGACAGCTGAGGATAGGCACATGAAATAGTTTGGGCAAAGCAAAAACTCTACTGGGATAGATTGGCTAAACCAAGAAATGCATTGGGATAGCTTGTGCAAGCAAAGAAACTTGTTGGGATAATTATTATAATTGTTGGTTAAGCTTAAACTACTTCAACCAAAAAATGTGGTGGGATAGTTTGGGCAAACCAAGGCATATATGAAAATGTATTTATAAATAGGTAATTTGGGTAAATCAAAGCATGTCTAGTGGAGTCATTTGGTTAGGGCAGTTTCAGTTTCATGATTTTCCGACAGGCGATTCTTAAGACAAAAGGCGATTTGTAAAAATCGAACAGAAATTTCTGCCTTTCAGTAAAAGAGCAAAAAAACGTATACCTGGAAGATCCAGGTATATATATATATATATTATATTATTTAATACTTATAAGTGGAAGCACTCATGTGGGCTTGCATGTCAAATCGGGTCAATCTTAAGGAATGTTCCCATGACTGAAGGACGACACGCTAGGGACCAAGTCGGCACGGCAACAGGGAGAAAGCAGTTTGAACGACCAAATCAGCCATTCCAAGTCAGAAGCTCAGGCAATAATCCTATCAAATTGTTTTCCGGTGGTGCACCTTGGCGTGAAAGCAGTGGATTTGTGATGATTCGTGGAACTTTGAGGTTTTGGTGGAAACGACCTGAAGAAATTTACAGGGGGGCAGCGGGGTGAAGGCATGGTTGTGACGGACAGCAACGCACGCTATCCGCAGTTTGGCGGCCTGCATTGCAGCAGGGCAGGGTGAGGCTAACAGATGGTCCGGCAATCTGACCTGGCACAGGTCACCATTGATTCCTGTTGGAATTTCAGTGTTGCCACATGTTGCCACACAGGCCCTTTCCATTCCGTATGTCACCGTTAGGCAGTAGCCCAGTAACCACTTAAGACGATGAACCAAAACCATTAATTATTGTACAATATTGTGTGACCAGTGTGCGGAGCTGTGCTAAGGCAGCACCACAGAAGAATGTGAACTACTCCTGCGAGAAGCCACTTGCATCAATTACAGTGGAAATGTCGGAAGAATCCTTGGAGTGGGATGTATGGTCGGGTGTGGTATGGTATGATCGGGCGGGTAGCGGTTGCAAGCCTGGTGTCAGAGCTGCCGCATGTGTTTGCATCGATCGTGGGTAAACGTCTAAAACCCTCTTGTGGGAGGCATTTTGATTCCATTCGCCTTACCAGCCCCGGCCCAGTTGCGGTTGCAAGATGGTCTTGGACACAGAAGATCGGCAAATCACCATGGCTGGTGCAAGTGCCTGGGCAACACCAGCTAAAGGGGCTTGTTTTGTGGAATATATTTTGGCGAAGATCCAAAAAGGGAGGGATCATGGGGGATCATCTTTCGTGGCAGGCGCAACACTTTGGAGACCTCCATCGTAAGATATCGTAAATTTGCGTGGCAGGCTAAGGAAGCACTTCAGACGTGTCGCGTTGCGTATTTTTGCGAGTACCATTCTACACTTTACACTCCACACTCCACACTTTAATTACACTCTACACTTTACACTCCACACTCCACACTTTACACATTATACTCCACACTTTAAACTTTACACTCCACACTTTACACTCCACACTCTGCACTCCACAATTTACACTCCACACTCTACCCTCCACACTCCACACTCTACACTTTACACCTTACACTCCACGCTCTACACTTTACAGTCCACACTTTACACTTCACCACACTTTACACTTCACCACACTTTACACTCCACACTTTACACTCCACACTCCACAATTTACACTTTACACTCTACACCTCACACTCCACACTCTACACTTTACACTTTACACTCCACACACTGCACTCCACACTCACACTCCACATTCTACACTTTACACTCCAAACTCCACATTTTACACTTTACAGTCCCCACTTTATATTTCACACTCCACACTTTACACTTCACACTTTACACTCCACACTTTACACTTTACACTTTGCACCCCGCACTTTACACTTTACACTTTACACTCCGCACTCCACACTTTACACTTTACACTCTACACTTTACACTCCACACTCTACACTTTACACTCTACACTCTACACTTTACACTCCGCACTCCAGACTTTACACTTTACACTTTGCACTCTACACTTTGCACTTCACACTCCACACTTTACACTGCACACTTTACACTCCACACTCCCCACACTCTACACTTTACACTCCACACTTTACAGTCTACACTTTACACTCCACACTTTACACTTTACACTCTACACTTCTACACTTTACACTCCACACTCTACACTTTAGATTCCACACTCCACACTTTACACTTTACACTCTATACTTTACACTCCACATTCCACACTTTACACTTCACACTCCACACTCTACGCTTTACACTCCACACTTTACAGTCTACACTTTGAACTCCACACTTTACACTTTATGCTCCACGCTTACACTTTACCCTCACACTCCACACTTCACACTTTACACCCCACAGTTTACAATCCACACTTTACACTCTACATTTTACACTCCACATTCTACACGTTACACTCCACACACTACACTTTACACTTTAGACTCTCCACTTTACACTCCACATTTTACACTTTACACTCTACACTCCACACTCTACACGCTGCACTTTACACTCCACACTTTACAGTTTACATTCCACACTCTACACTTTACACTCCACACTTTACACTCCACACTTTACACTTGAAACTCTACACTACACTCCGCACTTCACAATTTTCACTTTACACTCCACACTCTACACTTTACACTTTACACTCCACGCTCTACACTTTACACTCCACACTCTACACTTTACACTCTACACTCTACACTTTACACTCCGCACTCCAGACTTTACACTTTACACTTTGCACTCTACACTTTGCACTTCACACTCCAAACTCTACACTTCACATTCCACACTCCACACTCTACACTTTACACTTTACACTCCACACACTACACTCCACACTCTACACTTTACACTCCAAACTCCACATTTTACACTTTACAGTCCACACTTTATATTTCACACTCCACACTGTACAATCTACACTTTACACTCCATGCTCTACACTTTACACTCTACACCTTACACTCCACACTTTACACTTTACACTCCACAATTCACATTCTATTCTACACTTTACACTCTACACTTGACACTTTACACTCCACATTTTATACTTTACACTCCACCCTCCACACTTTACACTCTACACTTTACACTCCACACTTTACACATTATACTCCACACTTTACACTTTACACTCCAGACTGCACTCAACATTCTGCACTCCACACTTTAAACTTTACACTCCACACTCCACACTCTACACTCCACACTTCACACTTTACAATTTACACTTTACACTCCACACACTACACTCCACACTCTACACTTTAAGCTCCACACTTCACACTCCACACACTACACTTTACACTCCACGCTGCGCACTTTGCACTCGGCCCTCTTCTGCACTCCACAGTCTACAGTGCACTGGTAGGGAAACAGGGGGAAAATTTTGAAGACTCTTCAAATAAATTGTTTCACAGAAGTTTTCGGGTTCGTGGGTTGCATCTTGTTTTTGTGTTTTCTGAGGTGCGGAAGAAGTCCGGGACACGCAGTCTTTCGATTGGAAGAAGGCTTGGGACGACCGAGCCCCAGGTGAAGTTGAGCTGGAGCTCAGAGACCTACCTGGCTGGGGAAGACCTTGATAAAAAATCCGGATGATCTTTTAGAATCCAATAGATGGCTAAAGTTGAGTAGATCACATGCCTGTTTGGAGTACATTCAAGATCAGCCAGAGGTGATGTTCTTAGCATTTCTTCACCTTTTTTGTGACATGTATTGAACATCGCATTTAATTCAGCAATATGGATTGCATTATAGACTGTAGATGATTATAAAACAATTAGATATGTCGGGATTTGTCCTAAGAAAAAAAACAGTTGTTCGCCCAAGAGTCTTGATTCAACTGGATATATACAGGAGATTTCCCTTCCATTCCATCCAAGTTAGCCACTGGAAACGCACCAGGAATTTGGCGCTAGATGCTGCATATCAATCCATATCACATATCCGACATTGTCCGCCAGAACAGCTACCAAAAGATACCAAAAGCATCGTTTGCGCTACCGGGAGATTGACACTAGACAATAGACAACTTATAATTATAGTCTTATAGTTTTTGTTTGTAATTAAAGATGCGGAAATTATTGATACTTATTGTAATTATAGTAATTTTATTTGTGGTATGAAATGAACTATACTTACATGAAATATTATATGATTATTATCAATAATATATCCATATTATCCACTATTTATAGGTCATACATGATCATACTATAGATAACGACATATTGATCAATCAATCATATATATATATATATAATATCCATGGTGCACGCCGTGCCCAGGACGTGAAGGGCGCCGCACGGCGTGCACGACAGGCTGCTGCCCGCCGGTTTGCTTCCTGAGGCGACGGATGCAGCGTCGTTTTGTTATGGAAGGACCTTAATGAAGCATCACAGCAAACCATTGTTTTTACATGGTTTCTATACGTATAATATATGTAATATATATATACGTATAATATATGTAATATATATATATATACATATATTGTTTTTACATTAGAACTCCAAAATCGGAGGGTTTTCGGATTTTTGTCCGGTCACACCAGTTCCGGGATTGTTACCATGATATGAAAAACAACATTGGCCTAGGGAGGAGGGCCCATTGTCAGCATGAGACAAGGGTCCTCAAGGTCGTCCATGGTGGTCCTGTCAGGTGGCGGTCACCAATGGTCACAGCATGCTCTTTCCGGTCGAACAGAAGTGTCGTCCCCTTTTTCTTTGCCGCCCAGAAAGGCTGGCCGCTTAATGCCGCCAGACTTGTCTGGGATTGGAAGGTTTCGAACAATTTTCATGCTTCGACAGCAATCTATTCAGAGATTATCGGAGATGCAAATTGAGCAAAATGGCCGCAAAAAACTGCATCGTATTGCTGGTGGGTCTCGTGGAAGCAAGAGAGGAAACAAGATAAAGATGACCATATATATAGATGACCATTCATGACCATTCACGCGCATTCATGACCGTAGATGACCAAGGAAAAAAAACACGGAGAAAGGCCGTTGAATCATGTTAAATGTAGATCTTTACAGCTTCATGGCTGGGCCTGAGCTCGCTCGCGTTGAGAAAGCCAGCTACGACTTGGAAAGGTTTTTTAATGGATTTTGTTGGCGCCAGGTCCTTCAGGTTGGGTTCGAACCCCAAACATTCAGATTGACAGAGTTATTTTCACCACGAACCACTCCAAGCTTGTGGCGAGATGTCTGTCAAAACCCGTCCCCACAACAGTCGTTTACAGGGTTGCAGCTTCAGAGAGTCGCAACTTTAGAGAGACAACTAAGAGAGTAAAGATCACATGCCCGGTGGCAACTGTGGTGACTGTTGTGTTTGCAAGTCCCCCTTTCCAATCTTTCCATCCTTTTTCAATTCGGCTATAGCATGCTGTAGCCACGTGGCCCAGAGAGCGTGGCGCACCGTGCCGCCATGGAAGAGGTGAGCCCTGTAAGGAGTTTGCCCACAGGGACGCTCAGCGTCACAGCTGCCACAGCTGCCACACCCACGTCACGCACGTCCAGAGGCCCCGTCCTGGGATGTTGAATATCTGCCAATATCTGCCAAATCTCCTGTTCTACCACATAAATATATATATATATACATATATATATAGAAGTTAAACAAAATAAATATAAATATATATAATATGCAATATATGTAAACTATTTACCAATAATGTAGAATATCAAGCTGTCTCACATGCATCATGCTCCGCAGATTTTAGCTAGGCCATCAGGATCAAATGGACATAGTCAGTGGAGCGTTAAACGGGTTGAAGATCCGCTGAGCCATGATTCAGGTGCCAGCTCTCACTATCGCAAAGCCCCCTGGCGGCAATTTTTTTCTCGGAATCCCCCCAAAATATCGTTATTTGTACCTCTTGGTTGTGCGAATGAACGTCGTCAGATTGAAGGCATCAAATTTTGATGGCTCATTTTCCAGAAGCCATTGATGTCACTATTTGCACTGCAGAGCTACTAATTCCGCGCTCTTGGCAAGGTAGAGACCAATGAAACCATAGAGCCCCACCAGGCGAGGAAGGGAAGGATAGTGGTTGACCATTAGTTGACCAAATTCTGAAGCGGAATAAATTGGTAGCTTTGTTGCTTTCTACTAAGCCTTTCTACTCCGTGAATGTGTGCTGACCCATTTGACAGGAGTTTGTAGGATCCCCCCTCATCCATGCAACACATTTTAACTCGAGATTTTTCCCCCATTTGGATAGAGGCAGTGTTTCTCCTTTGAACTTTTTTGAAGAGCATGGGGGGGTCTTTTCTTCTCGAAGCTTTGTCAGGTTCGATGGAGGAGTTTGATCATGTCAAACCAGAACCTTTTGCGCAGCACTCCAGACTATGTGGTGCTTCATTCTTTTGGACGGGCCCTGACCTCAAGCCATGGGCCAGAGGTGCTTCAGTTGCTTCATGTTTACACGCACTGTACTTGTTCCAGGTGGGACTAGTAAATCTGCGTAACTACCAGCCCGTGCCGCGGAACATTTCCGAACGTGAACAGAAACGAATCAGTTCTCCTTGTTGCATGTGATGTGCACAGCGGAAACTGAACGAAGATGAACGATCACCGCCTTGTGGGGTCACTGCGGGGGAATCCTCCTAAGGTCTTCCGCGATTTTCCTGATGGTTTTGACACCTTCAAGCTGTCAGAAGCTGGGCAACCAGCCCCAGGTATCCCCAGATCCAGATCGTTCGAAGTCGGGCATGTGAAAGAATGGGAATGCCCCGAACGGGACCTGTTCGGTGGTCTGTTGGAATGATGATCCATCTACGAAATGAAGAAACCATAAAAAAGATGGGTCAAGTATTGGAGAAAGCATTTGGGGTTGAAACCACCAAGCAGAATACTCATAAGAAATCATCTCTGGTTGGCGGTTTGGAACATTTTTTATGTTCCATAATGTATGGGATAATCCTTCCCATTGACTAATATTTTTCAAGATGGTTACCCTCTGGTAAACTAACGTAACTATGGAAAATCACCGTTTTTCATGGGAAAATCCACTATTTCTATGGCCATTTTCAATAGCAAACTGTTGACATAACCAGAGGGTAAAACCACCAACCAGTCATAAGGAAATCATCTAGTAGCTCTTGTGAGCTCCCATTGGTGTACCTCGATATACCTGGTGGTGCCAAGAGTCACCGCTGGCATCCGGTGCCCTGTTTTGTGGCCTCAAAATCAACAGCTGTTCACTATACCCTCTGGTTATGACTAACATAGCTATTGAACATGGCCATAGAAATAGTGGATTTTCCCATAAAAAATGGTGGATCTTTCCATAGCTATGTTAAATTACCAGAGGGTAGATTTGTTTGTTTGGGCATGATGGGTCATGATAGCCTGCGTTCGTTGTCATGTTGTTGCATTGTGCTGATACTTACAGGCATCGCCTGTTGGTTAAAGCATGTTAGAGTTTGAAGACGAAGAAGGATAGGCGGCTCATGTTGTGCCAGATCTAGGCGTATTCCTCGGCCCGCTGGGAGACAATATGACTGATTTACATTCTATAATCCACCACGGCAACTGATTATTTGATTTTATAATTGTCATTCATTGTCTATAATTCTTGGTATTTGTATGTTTATTCACACACACACACATATATATATATATATTTCTCATTTTCCCACTCCCACCACAGATGGCAAATGATGGCGATTCGATCTTGCGATGTTTGTGTGTGTGTGTGTGTTTGGCATCTTTCGATTCAAACTTGGAGAATGATAGCGAATTTCATGGAACCCTACGTCAATCCTGTGTGATCCTGCACGGCTGTCAGGATACGACCCACAAACTTCATGTTTTCATCTCGCACAACTGGGCCACCGGTCGGTTCATCAAGTTCATGGCTGCTCGGCATGTGGAACAATTTTGTTGCTCAATGGGCAGGATTTGGGTATGGGACGTGTAAAATCTGCAGCATTGATAGAAATTACATTTTGGGGTAATTACCCAAATTTTGGCACATGCCCATTGTTAGTAGTCCCATTGGTTCAGGCAAGATTGACCACGCCTTTGCTTCTTCTAGTTGCACTCATGAAACGCAGCAGGAAAGGGACATAAATCTGGACGTCGTGAATCAGGGGTCACAAAGAGCTCCAATGAATCTTTGCATCTTTTCCAACTGATGGCTTGCTTATTGAGTCTACACTTCCTGCAGGAATTGCGGATCGTATAAAACTTGTACTTGTCATGTTTAGTTTTGACCCCCAGCATTGTGTACATTCAGTGTACATGATATTCTAGTGCCCATATAATATACTCCCTGGCAAAATAACATGCACAAAAAACATGTCCATGTTAATTGGGGGGTGTTTCTGGTGCGGGATAGTCCAGGTTAAGCTCAAAAATCACGATTTTGGCAACTTCAGAGATTAACATGGAACTTGACACTTTTTACGCGGTATTTACACGGTTTTGGGGTTTTGGCCCTTTAACATGGCCATAGTCTTGTCACTTTTGTCGTCAGGCTTTGGTCTTTCACTTCAACCACAATAGTGCTTCCATCGCAGCAGCCATTGCCTACATTGTCACCGTGTTCCTGGTGATGCTGTCTGCAAAGGACATTGATGTAGAAGAACGAGTGAACGACCTTTACTCTATCTGCCACTTGGGCACTGCAGTGTGTATCGCTACCTATTGGCTACTTGGCGCCGGAAAGAAACAGTCTCAGATGTTGTCAGATCGCTGAAGCGCAATTGTAGCTCTACACCTCTTTGGCTGTGGTTGAAATCGACATGGTGTTTCTGGCAGACGAGGTGCACCCTGGAACATCTTGGAACACAATGATCCCTGTAGTTACTAGCCATGTGCAACTATCTTGAATTCCAGACTCTTTTAAACCAAGAAGCATCAACTTCTTATTGCTACGCTGCTCTTTTTGGCCCTGGACCAATTTCGGGAGGAGGAACATCCGTCTGATTCTTCACGTCCATGCGCTGAGGCTTTGTCTTCTTTTTTGGCACGATGTGAAATGGTTATTTTGCTGCCGTGGCAAGCGCGTTTTCCTGGACCGGTGCTGTATTCACCAGAACGACGAAGACTTGAAACAGCAAGGCATAGAACATCTGGATGTGTTCTTGCAATTGTCTGACAAGATGCTGGTGCCTCGAATTGTATGTAGTACAGTACATGCTTATATTCCCTAAAGAGCTTGGGGCATCGTTGCGGCATCGTTTTTGTGTGAGTGCACTAGGGAATCATCTGAACCCATCTGAAACTTAGCGATTTGCAAGGGTTTTGGAAGTTTTTGGAAGCTTCTTAGCCTTGAAACTTAGGTGGTTTATTCGGAGCTTTACACCAAGAAGCTGCTTGGAAGTTGATTCGGGGATTTGGAAGGAATGCTTGGATCTTGGCCAGACTGGATGCTGTTAGGGCATCGCTTCCTTGCGATTGAGGGTTCGGAAATACTGACAGACCCATTGGTAAACCATTGGCCATTAGTAAGGATGTTCCGTGCTCATGGTGTCCTCCTGGCCTTCCATTTTCCGGTGTCCAAGGCAAAGACTAGTTTGTCCCATGGGGGTACTGTCTCATCCTCATCCTAGATGTTGGAAACGATGTGTTTTTTCCCATTGGTGAACCACATGAATCCACCCTCTTGGTTATATTGGTTAATTATTGTTTATGGCCTAAGCAAATCCAAGTCATCCAACATGGAGTTTCCCCCAGGCTTTGGACCATGTACGAGTTGGCGACCTTCCTTCCAAAGCGGGGTCCAAGAAGATTGGTCGTTCTGCCCACCTTCCTGATCCGCTGTACCATCGTGGCAGTGCCCGTGCTGATGCTGCATTGCGTTTGGGTGCAAGTGCTCCTGGTGCCAAAGGACGCTAGGTGTTGAAAAAGGATGAAAAAGGGAGGACGGCTGGATGCAGTTTGTGTTTGGAAAGGCCATGAAAGGCCTAAACATGCCAAAACAACACATGGAGCATCTTGGACAATTCATAAATGGATACGATGCATCAACAAAATGACAACAACAATAAGTGTATATACACATCATTAAATCATAACTATAACTAACTAACTTATATATATATACATATATGTATATTTGGAGAAATGAAATAAAATAAATTGAAATGAATGGACCGTGATTTGTGTTATCTCATGAGTTCTTATGATGTCTTATGATGTCTTATGATGTCTGCCACTTCACGACTTCGGCAATTTTCTCCTCACATCCTCCCAGGTCCAGGCACATAGTGAACGGCTGCTGCCTGACGCGCGGCTGGCCATTGGCATCCTGGACCTTCCGTTGCTCTTGGCCGTGACCTGGGCCTTTCGTAGCTGGGCCAAGGCGGAGCGGCAGATGCTGAAGAACATCAGGCAGCGAGATCGAGATGAAGCGCCAGTTCGATGGTTTTCCCGAACTAAACCAACAAATAAACCTCTATTTATAGGGGAAAATCATGGAAAATCATGGAACATGGATGAAAATGGCATATGATGGCATCAATAGGTTGGATTTGGATGGACGACCATATTTTCTTGGGTTGAAATGGAGATTAAAAGCAACTGATACAAGAGCAACTCATACAAGGACCAGGTATCAAATGCATTTTGGAACATGGTGTCATCCCAAGGTAGAAGCAACAATAAACCACAGATAACTCTAATAATTGAGGGATATGTGTGTCCTTCCCGCTTTAGCTTTAACTTGGCACCATTCCACCCACCATTGAGTGCTTGTGACATATCCGGTCCCAGCGACGTCTTCAGGACGTTTCATTATGGCCACCTGGTTGCATTGAATTACTTGAGACAAGCTGAAACTAGAACCACAAATTGAATGTGGTGGAGAACTGGGAAGGTGCAACTGACGTTCCCATGGAGATGCACCAAGAGAACAGATATGAACAGATGCAGACGCGATGGAGAGAGGGAGAGAGAGAGCGAGAGAGAGAGAGAGAGAGAGAGAGAAAGATACAGATATATCCCACACAGAATTAGCAGCTTGAGAAGGGGAACATCTGGGTCTCCTTGAACTTGTGAGGCTCGCACCCCGGCTTGTATAGCTCCATATCGCCATGTGACATGCCCAAGGTGATGCAAACTGCCTGAAGGAGTCTGACCGAAACCGGGATGCAGTGATGCCTAGCATCAGATAGGCCTCCTCAGAACTTCCATCCGGTAATCACACATGGCAATGGAAAACCACCCAATTATAGAGGATTTTCCATGATTTTCCCACAAAATAAACATCGGTTTATAGGGGAATTCTAACCTGCAGGACTAAATTCTAAATTGGGGGCTGAGAAAAGGTGAATGCTCCTAGCAGGGAGAATGACTTGGGAGTCCTGCTCCGCCATAGATGAATCACTAGTGAGGTGAGCCCCCGCTTGAGCCGACCTTCACGTGGAAAAGTCATCCCAAAATTGAAGATTGCTTTGGTGGATTTCCCTGCCCAAATTGTGCAAGTGTGGTAGACTGGTTGGCCCAGGAATTATGGTCTATGCCAACATCGCAAGGCGAGAAGTCATTGTAATGGTTGATGGCTGATGAGATTCCTTTTCTTTTACAACATCACTTGGCTCGTTCTAGCTTAGCTGATTTGATCGAACATCAGCTGCATTGGGCTCTCTTCACTTCATTTGGCCCCTTCACTTGGTCGGGAACTCTTCCTCAACCGTAAATGACACGACTGAGTGAGTGGCCTGATCAGTTCTCCAGTGGTCATGTTGGTAAAGGCGCCTGCAAATACTGCCCCGGGTTTCTCTAAGCATTCTGAACGTCCTTCACAAACATCAGGCTGTTCAGTTCCCATTTTTTTTGGTTGCCTCAAGTTCCAAACAGTGCCATGTTTCCTGCATCCCAGTGCCATGGCCCATGCCATGGGATGCCAGGTACATGAGAGACACCAAGGCAGTGACTGCTGCTGCCACGGATGAGGATGCTTTGTTGCTCGGCTGGGTCCAGGGAGGTCACATCACCGGTGCTTTACCAGCGTAAATGATGTATAGTATATACGCTGTAGATCTGTGTATAGGCTATATATAGGTACATATAAATTATGGGATTTATATGGATTTATGGGGTTTAAATGTTTAAGTTTTGATATCTCAAAACTTACCAGGTGTATGGTTTGCGGCGAACCCGATCTATGTGTGTAAATGCGTCATTGACAACCATCTCAAGGTGTATGACTTCAGGTCATGATAACAGTTTAACAGGGTCAATTTACCCAATCCGGCATTCGCATCATGTCGTGTACAGGTTAGCCTTCAACGAATTGGTGAAGACCGAAGTGCCAATGGCCGTCACCAAATCCCTGGGAGGCTTGGCTGAGCGACCAAGTGGTGACTTCTGGATGCCGAAAAACCGTGCATGTGACATATGTGTTTCAGCCTATGCATGTGGCTTTCTGCACAATTTGTTTCCTTTGGCCAACTTCTTCTTTTCTTCAAACATCAAGTGGAATCATATGGTCCAATGGTACTGTTCTTTCATGTTCTTTCTAATGTAACTAATTATATTATATAGTATATTAATAGATATTATAATTTATAATAGTGTTTTAGAGGGAAACTTGCCCATCTTGCGCAGGTTGGGGTATCCCGGTGCGCTATCTCTGTGTCATCCTGCTCCCTTTGATGACCAACATCTTGGACTACGTGGCGGCCGCGCCATACCTCTATAGCGAGCCACTGGCCATGGCCATGTGTGCCACAGGACAGCCACTGACCATGCCATGGTAGCCATGGTAGCCATGGCCCGGATAATACTTAAGGTTCCAACCGGTTGAATCATGGATATGTTATAGATAGATAGATAGATAGATAGATAGATAGATATATATAGATATGCCGAAGCCAGCCAAGTTGCCAAGTGACAGGATTGATCGCCTTGGCCCTGTGTTCTTTGGTTTGCCTCACCTTCCTCCTTTGGCTTACCAAGAGATGTCTTGATGTGACCGGCTTGCAGCAGCGACTTGGCGCGATGCGACCAGGGATAACTAGTTGGTGGTTTCCAGTTTACAATGCATGCGAAAAAAACATAGAATATCATGGAATTATATCATTATCGATGTAACGATGTACTTAGATGATCTTAGATGTACTTAGTATAGTTAGTCCATTTCTTGTCTCCTCTCAATCCCAGTTAATCCTATTTCATTCTTGGGATGATGATCTTAACATATCTTGAGCGACTAGTTGGTTTGGATGGGCGCCCAAGGGCGCCCCACAGGTGGCTCCTCATCGTTGGCTTCAGCATTCTGCAGCTGTGCCCCTTTGCTTTGGTCTACTTCCTGGTTGAGCTGCTGAAAACCTCGGCCGCTGAGGGATCTGAGGGTGAGAGCTGGCCGTTTCTATGCCTCTTGGCTTTGGCTCTTGGAGAACTTCTCTTACTGGTCTTGTGCCATTGCCCTTGCCACGATCGAAACGAAGAATTGCTGCGCTCCAACAAGCGCGCCTTGTACTCCTACAGGGTCCGATTTGCCAAGCAATTCACCATGTCCGGGAGAGACTCTCGGAGATCCTCCCCGAAACATGAAAGGGCCAAGAGTGTCAAGAGCTTTAAGAGCGATGCCAGAAGTGAACCACCAGACGTGCTGACCGCCCAGCGGAGTGAGCGTGTGGTGCACATCAATAGCCTGGCAAGCATCTTCACCAGCTCCAATTCCAAAGAAACTTCTTGTGTAGAGACCAGGGTGTGAGTCTCTCAGAATCTTGGGCATTTTGTGCCATGTGTGATTCCTATCTATATTCTACCATACTCTATGTATATGCCGCATAGCCTTTGCTAAAATTGCTGGCAACATGGCCTGATGGATTGCTCTGTGCGTGCAGAGTTGCCCTTCAAGCCAGCTTGAAAGAGCATTCGTGCCATGTTCCCAGGGGGTTCAGTTGACCCGATTCTATTTTTGTCAGCTGGAAAATCATAGTCCTCAAATCTGTGAAACATTGTGAAACTCGGCAGCAGTGAGAACTATTTTTACGTCTCATGTTCCCCCTGAAATGCATATAGAAAAGTGGTTCGGAAGCATTTGCAAGGCCTGTCAGCTGCCAGAGTGCAACTGGCAACCATTGTCTCGGTGCCCTGAAAGGGATTCTGGGATCTTTGTGGCAGGTGCGGCTGAACGCTAAGGGAATTCATACGGTTTTCAGGCACTTGGAGAGGGCATGTGCCAACCTGAACTGCACCACATCCAATGAAGGTAGCTCTGGAACCCCAAAAATTGATCCCACAATCAGACCATTGAGACATATCGAGACATACCCTCCGGTAAACTAACATAACTATGGAAAATCACAATTTTTTATGGGTAAATCCACTATTTCTATGGCCATTTTCAATAGCTATGTTAGTTTACCAGAGGGTATTGAGATTCTATCAGAGCTGGCCATGCCCTTTGCCTCAGCTTGTCATGGCTTGTCCTTGGTCTTGAGAAGATGCCGATCCGGCTGGTCCTATTGGGAGTTTGTGAATGGATGACACGATATGAGAAAATGGTAGCCATCATGACAGGTGGAAAACATGGAAAGCTACGGGAACACATGGAAAAACTACGAAAAGCTATTTTACAATGTTTTACTGTATATATTTTTTAATATAATAATAACTATAATTATATATATAATATAATATGTCATTGAATTTTATTGAGCCTTGCGATCCTGGCGTTTGCACTTCCCTGGTTGCCTTGGGCCATTGCCATTGCCTTGGGCCCTTTTTGGCCATTTTGGTGCTTGGAAGCACTTGTGACCCGCTGATCTGCAAGGGTGAAGGTGGCCATGTCACAGTTTGGGATGCTGACTTGTCCCATTTTCAACCTTGAAATTTTGAAAATCATAGATGTGAATACATGCTATCATCAATCATCCCAGTAAGATGGTGCGGACATAGCTGCCTAAGACACTGCAGATAGTGATTCAGTGATTGGAATCATCAGTGGGTTCGGTCTTAGATTTCAGAGAGGGCTGGTCTTGAGCCTCCTGGGGCCAGGCAAGGCTGACATGCCGGATGCTGAACAAATCAGCTACGGCGACGTGTGTTCCCCATCAGTAAAGGGGCGAAAAAATCGAGTGCACCTTGAGCTTCCTGATGTGCCTAAAGGCCTAAAGATTAGTTGGTGTTGGGTCACAAGGCTTTGAGTACTTTCTGCATTTGTTTGGGTTCACGTAGCGTCCATGGCTCCACTCGCCAGGTTTGAGTGCGGACACTTGGTCGATTTATTGTTTATTCTTGAAGTCAAATGTCTTTGGTCATTCCGCAACTTAAAGGCTCAATTGTTTCCAATCAGTCCTGTCTTCAAATTTGCCCCGAGAATGCATCGGGGAGGCTGAACGTTTGAGACGATTTGGGATGAACAATAAGTGGAGACCGGAGGAAACGACTAACTGGTAAGAGGTTGGACAGATTTATTATGTGTTATTATATAGATTACCATAATATAGTTATCAGTATATAGATATCTACTTTATCCATTTATTCCATGTTCATCCAATGTGTGGGACGATAAACTCTGATGGGACTACTACTTTCAATGGACTATTTTCATCTATTTTCAGTATTGGGACAGGTCCAAGTGCCCAAGCTGCGATCGTGTCCTGGCAAATGGGGCGGATATAGGTTGCTACAACTCACTGAGCCAAGCGAATAAAGGTCAAGAAATGACACGAACAAGACCGGCCATGCAACCCAGTTTTGGCATGTTTTGGCATGTTTGTGTATGTTACGCGTCCATACCATTCTCATTTTGTTTGACCCATACTCACTAGAAGCATTCAATCTGAGTCTTCCTGACAGGTGTGCGACTGAGTGGGGCCGCCCTGGCCCCAGCCGCCTCCTCAAGGGAAGGACAGCTGCGAAAATATCAAGGTTTGATGCTGTTTCCCAAGTCAAAGATTTGAATCTGGTTGGTGGTTTCATGTTTGATTCCAAGCCCTCGTTGGGATAGTCCCAAATGATCTAAATGATCAATATGTTTGGGGGTAGGGTGGCTCAACAGCTTCAACCACCAGATACAGCCCTCAACTTATGATAGGTTCATCATGTTGCTCCTTTTTTTGTGAGGTCCAACCAAGTTTCATCATAGAACCCCTATTTCATGGCCACCGGCGATTTTGCAGGTGCCTCAGTGTAGTGATGAGGTTTTATTGGCGCCAGCACACCATGGACGACTTTCTCTTCCCCATGGTGCAGCTCGCAGTGGGAACCCCGTCGCAGAACAGCCGCAAGATGCTGTGCCACTGACTGCTGCAAGCTACTTGTTCAATTCGCTGCAGGGTTTGGAGTTTCGAAGCAGTTGGATTTGCTGGACTTTTGCCTTTCTGTTTTGGTGTGGTGAATGAACACGCAACTTAATCCGATGACCTCCGTTCTATCGGCGAATTCTCCAGCTTCGCCTGTCTTCGTCCACTCAAAGGTTCAAGATCGATGGCAGCGACGTGGTCCTGTTTGTTGCAAGCACCAGCAGGTGCAATGACTGGCGATGTTATGACTTAAAGAGAGGTGCAGTGATGCATAGTGATGCAAAACAAATCCTAAAAAATCCTAACCCATAGGATCCATGTATGGTATATATGCTAACATTGGGGATATATTGATGGTAAATGTTACCATATATACCATACATGGATCCTATGGGAAAAAAATCCTAAACGTTGGGAAATCATAGCTGTCAACGGCCGCAAAACCCTCAGCAAGGATTCAACGATTGCCCAAGCGCCCACGATTGGAACTCCTGAGATCGATCGTGGCGCGCGTTGATCAACTGTTACTTATAAGAATGAGATATAATAAGCATGTAATAATGATGGTGACTACGTGCATATGTTTATCATATAAACATATATCAACTATGTTATTGTACACCTAATTATATTAATTAAAGTTCACTTTGGAAGCGCCCTTTGCCAGGCGTCTTGGGTGCTTCCTGTCTCAGGCCACGCCCGCTATTTGGGCTAGAGATGACGGGAGCTGATGGGCGCCGAAACCCCGAGCGTAAGATGTTAATATATATGTTATAACCCGCTATCTATTACATGATATACAGAAATTATCCATCTATATCCATGATAATTATCATGTTATACCCCCAGTTATATATATCCATCTATATCCATGATAACTACTGGAATATGGAGGATTCTGAGGAATATATTTGAAGCCACTACTGGAGTCCTTGCTTTGACCAGCTTTGACCCAGCAGAAATGGTGGCAGGTCTGGCCTCTGCCGACGAAGGCGGCGATCACCCAGACGGGCCGAGCGGGTGAATGATGAGAGACGGGCTACAGGAAGCATTGGGTTCCTCCACTGACTACGACTATGGTATGCTATGGTTACAGTATTCATGTTTTGGGGTCTTAGACTAGATGCTGAAGCTGCTCCTTGATGCAGGCAGAGCAGAAGTACACAGTCCCAGCGCCAAAGAATGGCCCGCCTGGATCTCAGATGGTTTTTGCCCCCTTTGCATAGCAACTCCAAGCCACATATTGCCGTGACATGGGTATGGTCTGAAATCTGGATCCCTGGCGCATGACCCGGAAGTGGAAACCCGTGACAATCATGGATAACTGGAATCACTTCAACAGATGGTTGCCATTTTTTGTGGGGGAACCGTTTGATTTTGGGGCTACGCAGTAGCCGGACATTCATGGACCCATAGCTTCTCCTGTTTCTTTAGCCACGGGTGAGCCATTGTCAGGATACAGCACAGGACCAGAGGCCGGCCCTTGTTTTGGAGGGTCGGAAGGCTGCTCAGATTTTTTCATATGTATTTAAACATGTGTAGGTTGGCTCCTGTGTCAGCGTTTGCGCCACTTTTCTGGAGGCCAAGTCCTGGGCTCGGTGTGGTTTGGTTCGTGATTCCACTCGGACTTGGCCCGACTGTTGGCCTTATCTTTGGCTCTAGCTTTCAAGGCTGCCACGTTGGCAAGCCTCTGCATCGACATGGACAGAACTTTTGAACGTGGCCACCTGCAGCAAGCAGATGGTAGATATTGATGAAGACTATGCTTGGGCAAGATGGGTCTTTTTTTTTAGCATGGACCGTGGATTCATTTTTTCTGAGATGGCTACAACATGCTACAACTTAAAAGAGACATCAACGATTTTCATCCAATCAGGGAACCAGCATGGCCAAGCCTCCGGTGCCATGGCCTGTGTGGCTGATGCTGGCCTTAGCCTCCCAGGACAACTTATGGAAGTTTGTAGTAGCCCCGGCTTGCTATGGAGTCACAACTCCTCAACTGATTCAACTGGTTCTTCCACGAAAAATGGGCATTGTGCTCCAGGAATTTCTAGACGTTGACTTCGTGGGCAGCGTCCAGTGGTCCCGTAGCTCTCGTAGCCTGAGAGCAACACCAGGCTGGGAGCGAATTTGCTGTGGATATTTAACGCTTGGGATTTGGGATTATTGATTTGTTCAAATGCTACATTGCTTAGCCAGGTGGTCACAATTGTATATATATATAGTACTAAAGGTAAGATGACACCACGATCATGTTTAATCAATCTGTTTGGTATTCTTCCTGAAGAGTCAGCGTTTTTGTATCTTCTTGCCCTTTGCATTGAGCTGCGGCCCCATCGCTGGAATTCTTACCACCAACAATGAAAACTGTGTTCTCTCACCTTGGGATGCAAGCCAAGCTTGAACCGTCCACTTTTCCAATTCCATGCTAATTAGCGAATATTATATATGTATATATACAGTATATGTAGCGTCAACTTTCGCATTGGAACATCCTAGAACCACATTGAATCCAAAACCGTCCTCAAGTCAACCCAAAGCTCCAGAAACCAAGAAGTCAACAAACAGTGTATGGGCACGCTTATAAGTATGTGGCTCTACAAAGACCATCAATGTTATTAAAAAAAACAAAAAACATTCATCGGCAAAAAGAACCAGCAATCCATCCAATCAACAATCAATCCAGTCAACATCAATCAACCGGTAAGTTTTCATCCGAAAATCATGAAACATCAATCAACATCAATCTACGTCAACATCAATTCATGATTAGAAAACACCACATTCACTTTTTATCAACCTGTCATTCTCAGCTGCAGATACCAATAGGTGAAAGAGCCGCAGAGCTGGCGAAGAAGGCGAAGGATTTGCCGCCACCCAGTCGTGGCATTAGCATGGACGACGTGCCTTGGAAGTCCAGGTGCTTCGGATGGTAGATGAAACACAGAACCGAAATGGTGATTTAGTGAGATCAGAATGGTGATTGATTTAATGGGATGATGATGATGATGATGATGAGGAGGAGGAGGAGGAGAAGCGTGATGGCGAGCCTTTCAGAGATCATGCGCTAGATCTCCTTCCAAGGTGGATCTCTCATATTCGCGGAGCAGCGGACCAGGAGGTCAAAACGTCAACAAGGCTGATCGCTGGCGGGAATGGGAAGTGGCATATTCAGCCAACACAACAATTACAAGAAAAATGTCATCATTTGGCATCCATTTCGGCTTTGGATGCCAAAGGAAGCCACTGCACCTGGCATTGGTGTTGCCCCTGATCCAGGTGGAAACCAAAGTGCAGGCAAGTCAGAGGCTCAATAATTTCTGTCATGCCAGTTTATTTGAAGAAATTTGCTGGGCAAGAATGCTTCTTCATATCCAAATTTATCCAAATGGTATGTTGTGCATGGTAAGGTTGCAGTAAATTCAGCAGCACAATGTAGCACATGAACAGGTAACCCCAAGTCTCCAAGATGTTCCAATCTGCCGGGACCCTGTCCCCACACCTTAGGCTTTGATGTGGGCACTGCCAAGTTTCTACCCAACTGGGTGAAGGAAAACCTTCGCAAGCAACAGGCCCACTGGAGCCAGCTCTTGGAAAAACATATGCAGCCATGCAACGCAGAGATTGTGTGGAGCCCAAAGGGCTGACCATCGGACACAAGCGGGGCATTAGAAAAAAAACAAGAGAGGGAGAGAGAGATATGATAGATAGATATGCAGTAGATAGAGATTGATAGATCGATGTTTTGATGGTTTGATGTGGTTTGATAGTTTAATAGATTGATTGATAGATTTATAGACTATAGACTAGATTAGATGAGAGTAGATTAGACAGATAGATTGTGAAATCCAACCAGTCATACCTGCTTTCAGCTTCCGTGCAGGTGAATCGCTTCAACAAAGATGGGGTTCTCATCGTCAGCTGCGAGGAGGGGAGACGCCCGGTTGATGGTATTTGATGGTTTCGGTTGCAACAAGAGATCCTCACGCGCTGCTTGTGGTGCAGGAGCAAAGAACGAGGCAGGACAATCTCAGAATAGTATCTTGGTTTGGATTGGAATGGACATGAATGGACATACTGAGGATGGGTAGGATTAGTTTGATTGGCGAGGTAAGTGGATGCCCTTTTGCAGTTGTCTGGCAGTCCACAATCCTGCGAAACCATCCAATGTTGATTGGGTTTTAAGTTTTAATGGTCTGTGGATTTTTGGAAAGCAGTTGCAGAATATGTGCCCTCCAAAGCACCTAGAAGTGTTCGTTTAATGTTCTAAGTCGTCATACACTATGTTTTCGCTTACGTTGAAGCTTCACCAGGGTACTGTATTCATGTTGCGGGGCATCCCAGAAACATTCCCATACTAGTGTCTAAGGTCATGCAAAAGCTGCAGGGCATGATCGACAAGGCCTGTTGGCTTCGGAGTATGAACAGCTGTGCTGCCAGTGAAAGATTGGTTGCCTAATGGCCTAATGCATCTGGCTGCAAAGCATCAGTTAACTGCAGGGTTTCACTGCACCCTGTGCAGGCTGCATTTAAGCCCAAGATGCCCGACAAAGCAAAGGTCAACAAGATGCGCCGCGCAAAGCCATTGACTCAGTGTGGATCATGTGGATCCGGCGAGAGATTTTGCCGATGTTGTGGGTTCTAGTCGTCACCGTTTACCCTCTGGTAAACTGTCCCCAAACTATGGAAAATCACCATTTTTAATGGGAAAATCCACTATAAATGGCCATTTTCAATAGCTATGTTAATTTACCAGAGGGTAGTGGTAATGACTCAAGTAATGACCTGCCGATGTCTCATGGGCGACTCTCCAAGGAGAGCTGCGAATGAAAAGCGACTACAGGATAAGAAGTTGAAGAGCAAACTTCTCCAAAAGAGGATGGGATATGGGTGTGGTCCAGGTTCAGTCAGGTCCAGTCAGGGCCAGTCGGGTCCAGTCAGGTTCAGTCAGGGGGCCAGCTCTATTTAAGAAGAGTGGAATAATTAAGAGTGGCTGTGTAGTCACAAGACGGGAGCGACGCAAACTTTTCTGTGGCCTTGGCTCTGGAAAACCACGACCTTCATGACCACCTGTCAGGAGAGAGGCAAAGTTCAACTACTGACTGCGGGTCCTTTTCCACCAATTCATTGACAACAACTGTTTATACGATCTATACTCTGTGTTTACGATGGGTTGGACGCATCCTCTTCCATGGGGGTCCAGTACATACCCTGGCCTTGCTGCCAAAGCAGAAGGGCCCTGCGAAGCATGGCCCTGGTGCCATCTCGGGAAGTTGCTTTAACCAAGGATGTCCTGAAATTTGGATCAAGTGATGAAGCTCTCAATGCTCAGTCTCCCAGAATGGGATTTGCAACCTTCACCCCGGCAATTTTCAAGCCCCTGGAAGACAGAGGATGAGCTTCAAGAGAATGTGCGGCCGCTGTGCTAGTTGAGCCATTCATCAAGGGACATTACAAAGTATCACAAGAATCAAAATCACCAAGGGAAGCAAAATGGCAGGCCCCAGGCAGACCGCTGGGAACCGTGCCTCAGCTGCAGCAACTGCGTATTCAGGGTCCCCTACTTCATTCTACTTCTACTTGTTGGGGTATCTGCAGCCTAGAAATCTTAGGTTTATGGATAGTTGTGGACGTTACTGGTCATTTATTTATGATAGTTTCAGGCAGTTGATTTAGGAGATAGCAACGCAGCTTGCTTGTTCATGTTGCGTGCCCATTGTATAAGCTCTCCGATATTCACGCAACTGCCCGCCTTGTTTCAGTCATTTTTGCAGTGGTTCCTCCGTAGAAAGAGTCTCCGTTCAGCAACAGCAAAGCAACAACTCACCAAGCCCGAAATGGCCCTAAGCTGTCAGGAGTGTTTCTTGAAGACAATTTTGCTGTATTCTTTTCTATTGCTTTGTTACAGCCTTTATTTTGATAACGTATCATGCCCAGCAAGGTCTTTTCAACGCAGCTCCACCAGTTGGCACGAGAGGTTGGGCAAATTTGGGCAATGAGATGTCAGTGGGGTGGCCCCACAAGTCAACCTGCGTAATCCATTGAATATGGGAAACAAATGGAAACAAGCCATCTCCAATTTTACCAGAAATGGCTTCGTTGGAAGCGATTTGTGGGTTTACTGAAACCACCTCGACGTACATTGGCATTTGCCGAGAACACTGTAGGCCAATGAAAATCCCGTTTAATCCCTACGGCGAAAGGTATCCTGTTTCTGTTTCGGGATTGAATTAAATATGACTGTGAGATATTGTGGCGGATTTGCTGCCAGGTTTCTGCAGTGCTTGTATGCAATCAGTTGATGAAGGTTTATGGATTTTGGCAGTATGATCAGTATGATCCATTATTATCACAGCGGTTCTCATTTCAAATTTTAAGATGTATTGTGCTTCTCAGGAGCTGTTCCTTCACTTGTTTTTTGTTGACCACCCTGTTTAACGAATTCCAGGATTTGGGAGAAACTTGGTCCATCATCAGTCATGAAGGCACAGACTGTATATAGTGCTTTGGTCTTCAAAAAACCGAATTATAAGATATTATAAGGCAGTCTAAGGTTGCTTTCAGACGATGATGGATTTAGAATTTCGAGTATTTTCGAGTGCTACACCCACTGAAGTTCCACCTCGTTTCCACGATCGGGTGCCACATGGTGCCACCTATCGATGGCAAAGGCGTTGGTGGAGCGTTTCAGATCGGAAGTTGCTGAAACCGGAGCTGGGACCTCTGCGGTGCAAGCGGTCCTGGTACACCTTATTGAGTAGCGCCGATTCACACACACACATACAAATTATTGAGTAACAGTAAAAGCGTTTTTAAAACAATAGTAAACCACCCATTTTGGGGATGTATTATTATTGTTTTACGACCATTATAGTACTTTATGCCGCCATTTGGTTAAATGACTGATGAGGCTTTGCAGCTTGGATCCAGGTTTTATTCTTTGCTGGTGGCCACGATCCCATGCGGCACGACACTGACCATGAGGCAGCTACTTCAGAAGGGTTGGCGATATTACATGGTTGCACCATGTTGCAAGTTGCATTGGTGAAATCCGGTGATGAAAATCGATGAACATTGGAATCCTTCAGAACATGCGCAAAGCTTGGCGGTTTGTGAAAGCCATTGGTTGATTTGATGCCCAAATTGGCCATTTGCTAATTTGGCTTTTCCCCGGGAAAGGTGGCTGACATTCCTGTGAGATGTGGCAGGACATCTTCCGACAGGAAAGCACCTTTCATTATCTCTTCGGAGTTCTGGCCTGAGCGAAGTTTGAGGCTGGTGGAGCCAATTCAGGGATGGCCACTTGGAGGTGATGTTAGGCATAGCAATTTCAATTTAAACTGTTGCTTGGTGAGAACGATGATACGCAAGAGTCAGAATTCAACCGAGTTACTTTGAAAACAGTAGACTTTTGGCATTTCCGGTTTTTAATCTCAAATTCTTTTCCATTTTTATGCCTGCTTGGGGTGATGGTACCTTTTGTGCACTCCTCGTGGCAAGTGGCGCGTTGCTAAGGTCAGGGAACCAGGCTACCTAGGCGCAGATCTGAGATGCAGACTGATTCGGTAAAGTAAAGCTGCAATGTCTCGGCCGTGGCAGGCTGTATAGATGTCGAGTTTGCAGCCCAGCTGGATGTGTTTGATTTGATGGTCGTTTCAGTAAGTTGCCCATGATAAATCAAACATGACTGAATCATGACTGATATGACTGGAATGGATTTGAATTTCACATATGTTCATATATGTTCATTCTACCAGTACTTGCCCGCGACTCCCCAATTCTGTCACTTATGTCGTTGGGTGTTGACCCACCCCAATGATATCACAAGGTCTGGCAAGGCCACCATTTTCGCACCAAGATTACCTCAGGAGTGACCTCAGCGATGTGGATCCTGGTGGCCCACCTTGACCACTGTCAAATGTGATAACTATATGGTAAACATTGGAGAGTACATGTAGTCACTATGTAGTCCAGGTTTCAAACATTATATATATATATATATTGTTTGATATTAATATTACATTAATCTATACGATATGAGACTCCGTCAAATTTTGCGTTGATTAAGTATGTATTGGAGTGATTTGGAGCGTGCATCGGATGTTAGTTTTTGCAGGAAACCTCCTAAAACGATAGGGGACTCACAAAAAAGCGATACGTTTTTGCTTGCGCGTTTTGTGGTGTGGCCATTCTGTTTTGCTAACGCGGGGTTGTTTTTACATGTTTTTACACGGTTGCATCCACTTCACTATGAATGGGCGTGCCCATGTGGTGGGTTGAGTTTACATGACCTTACATTGCGCTGGCTGGATAAACTTTGAAGTTCGCAGCTATGAGTGCCCAAGACTAATTATTTTTCCAAAGACCTGCTTATTGCTTATTGGAGGGACCCCCCAAAGAAAGCAGCACGAAGGAGCTCGCCTTGTAGTACGAAGTAGTACTGGGAAGTATATACTTTGTGCAAGCTTCATATAATTGTGTCAAAGCGTTCGTGTTTCAACGTTTCTATGTGCAAAAGCGTTTGGTGTAAAAGCATTTGTGCGTAAAAGCGCGGGTGTGTAAGAGCGTCAGTGTGAAAGAGTCTGTGTATAAAAGCGGATGTGTGTAGAAGCGTCTCTGTGTGCAATGGCGTCGCTGTGTAAAAGTGTCTGTGTGTAAAAGCCTCTGTGTATAAAAGCGTGTGTGTGTGTGCAAAAATGTTTGCGTGCAAAAGCCTCTATGTAAAAAGAGTGTGTGTGTGTGTGTGCAAATGCGTCCGTGTGTAAAAGCATCCGTGTGTGAAAAAGCTTCTGTGTGTGAAGGCGCTTGTCTGCAAACGCGTTTGTGTGTAAAAGTTGCTGTGTGTAAAGGCGTTTGTGTGTAAAAGCGTTTCTGCGTACGAGCGTCTGCGTGTAAAAGCACCGGTGTGTAAAGCGTTTCTGTGTAAAAGTGTTTGTGTTATATATTTAAATGATTTTAAATCCTACATTTTCTCCATATTTCTCCATCTTTTCTTTCCTTTCCTCGCTCTCTTTCTACCACCCTGTCTCCTTCATACAGCCTCTCCCTTGCAATGTTTATCGTCTCGCCTTCCTTCTGTATCAGTACAAATGCTTCAATGCGTCTCTTCAGCTTTCATATTAACATTTTGACATCTTGCCTCTTTCATCTTTCTGATGATCAGCTGCTACATTTTCCATTGTTATCATTGCCTTTTCTTCTACTTATAATGTGTTTCTTGCATATTTTATTACATTGTGTTCATACTTACGCCTGAGTAACTTGCTCCTCTACGCTCTCGGGCCAACCATTGTCTAGTTTTTGTTCTTGTTGTTGTATAAATTACCAACACCAGGAGCAACTACTGGATGATTTGGGGGTAATGTTCCGTCCACTAAGTCAAAATTTCAATGGATTGCCTTGCAACACAAGGTACGAATTGTGGATGGGTTTGACCCTCAAGATCAGCTTGATCCGGCTCGCCCGACTTACCAGCTGGAGGGCCAGTTTGGCAAAAAAAAACCTGGTGTTTATTGATGGATGCGGACATGTGTTCTGCCCATAGATTTAAATGCCAAAAACCAGAGAAACAATTGCATGCCCCTGGTTAAGGAAAGATTTTGGATGCTGATGATATTCAAGAACATTACGGTGTTGAGGAGGTGGCCAGCATCTCAGCGCTTCTAGTGCCGTAGTGCGGCCAGGCCAGTCGCAGATTCCTTGATGCTTTATTCGCCCGCGGGCCACTATCGAGGGCAGTAAAAACGTGCAAAATTGTTTCATATTTTTTTCTCTTCCTTCAGGATTCTTCAGGTTTTGCCCCAAGAGACTTGAGATACCCTTCCAATCATCTCAGCCGCGGCTTGGCCATGAGGTCTATGTTGACGAAATCGCTTCCTGGTTTGAAGGTGTCGGCCTCGGTGATGCTGCCAAACTGCAAAAGAAGAACGTGCTGTCCTAATACGCTTGGGGCAACTTAAGGTCATGGGTAAGCCCAATAATCCCATAAGAGCGTGGAGAAACATGATGATAAGGTAGGCTGCCAGTGATGTTTGTGGGGCACTAGGACCTCAGGACGTTCAATCTATGATTCCTTGGGAACCATTACGACTTGAGGCCGTGCGCCTTCGGCAGTCTATGTGCAACGGGGAAAAAATTCAGATAGCGGTACCGAGGTAAGGGTGGATGGGAGGGATGTGATGTCTTGAAAGGATGAGTTTGAACTGTGAAAGGCCAAGGTGTTTCAACGTCCCCCAGTGAAATGGCCTTGATAGGACCATACTGCTGGGGATGCAGAAAGCAGCACTCGCTATATGAACTTCAGTTCCAGCGGTTTGGTGAATGAACATCTGGAATAGGATCAGGCCGAGACAAATTTTGTTTTCATTCCCAAAAAACACTATGAGTTGTTTTCCACAACGTAGCCAATTCGCACAGTACATCATGTCTTGTTGCGTTAACTCCCAGATCGGTTAATATGATTGTTACATGTTTGATATGATAGTGCAGAAACCCTCCAAGATATCCACAATATTCAATGGGCATTTCAGGATCCTAAAATGGAGGTACCGTACAGTACCCATATAAATCCATATAAGACCATATTTTATGAGGATATTCCCTTACATACGCCTTATGTAGGCCTTATATATGATAGGTACCTCCAATAAATCGCTTCCTGTTGCATGGCCATTGAAATTTGGGCATTCACACTATCAGGTGGTCCCGTGCCAGGTGCAACCTGCCAGCTTCGAGGGTTTGGATCAGTACCAGGTCAATGAGGAGGCCTTACACACTGCACGGTCCTGAGCTGGAAGATCCTGGCCGTATCCAAAAGGAAAATCATCTTCCAGACTCCGTTGATGAGGGTTCCATGCTAAATATAGGGGGTTTAATTAAACGGTTATATAGTTATATTATATTTCATATATTTTCCAGTCCTTTATATAGTTGTTCCCCCTCATATATCATAATTATATAAATATACATATTTTCGAAGTGGCACATTTAATTTTGTCAAGATTGGATAGGGTGAATTGGACCCAGCCGAAGCTTTGCAGCTGAGGTAGTTTACGAGACCCGCGTTGGGACCTGAGTTGGAAGATCCTGACACTTGACAAGTGGTTCGCAAGGAGTTTGCCCTGTTTGGAACTGAAACATCATATTTTTCATCATATTACTGTAATATAATTGTAATATATATATATATACAGTATATATATATAGAGTTATAAATGTTACATATCAATGAATACAGTATCATCTTAAAGTGGTTTTGATCAAACTCATTCAATATATTATAATGTGTTTAGTGCTACATACATGTATGATGTGTATTGATACGTATATTATCATTATATATATATATATATTATCACATATATATATTAGGTATACGTATTCGTATATATACATTTTTCGCTATTGCGGCAGTTGCCAATCACTTACGGTTTATGATCACTTACTGAGTGCAGGAAATCTTCGTGTGGACACTGCCAAGGCAAGAAAGAACGATGAGGAGATCAGGTGGCGACCTGGTGAATCCATCGCGGTGATCATAGCAAATTCCAACTTCATCTATGATTCATAGACAAAATAGTACCTGAGTCATCCTGAGTCCGGGTCCAATCAATGGCCATGCAACAGGAAACGATTTATTGGAGGTACCTACCATATATAAGGCCTATGTAATTAAGGGAATATCCCCAGAAAATATGGCCAAACATATGGTACTAACGTACCTCCATTTTAGGATCCTGGAATTCCCATTGATCCAACGTTCGGGAAAAAAACCGGAGGCTGCTACGCTATGTGAATCGGATCTCCTCAGATGCACACATTGCCTGGGCCTCAAGTTGTCTTAGATCACCTCGGAGCAGGGCATGGAAATGGGTTGATATTGCACAAAAGTTGTGAAATACATGTACAGAACAATGTATAACATGTATTTTATATTGTACCTAATTACACTCATCAACTTTGAGCTATACGGTCTGTATATATAGGTATGTACTGTATATATATATATATGCATATATGCATGATTATACAGTACAAGTGGCAGGGACTTAAGACTGAACCACAATCATTTTCTGCAAACAGAACCAGGGGAAATGATGGATTTCTCGCTTAGGCAATGATGCGAGGTGCTCGCCCTGGGCTGATGGAGCCACTCGGCGGCCCATTTTTTTGCAACGTGACAGGTTGAAGGGAGATTGTCCTTCAGTGGGAGGCTGTTCTAGTTTTCGATTTGATTTTGATATTTTTTCCCCCCCCATTTCAATGTATGACCCAAGGAAGTACAGTGATTGGCTGGAAAAGTCCTTCTGTGGTGAAACCATGTTGAAGTAGCGCATGTCACCGCCCCAGGTATCAGTTGGAGAGCACCTTCGCATACGGCTGCCACTACAATGGAGGCGCTTTTTCTTCAGCTTTGAACCTTGAGAACAGCCATCATGAATTGAGCCATGCTCGGCAGGCATTTAAAGAGAACGGTTGGTAGATGGTTAAGATATGTTAAGATGTTAGGGTCTTAGTCCTCCTACCACCCGGATTCACAGAGATCAGTGCAAATCATGAAGTGAATCCTTCATTTCCGGTCGTTTGTTTGCTGCAAGGTGCGCGGCTCTTGTCCTACACGCCCATTGCAGGGTCAGGGCCCAATTCGGCCGTTGGAAGCCCCAGCGACCGCTTACGGAGTGCGGACATAGGATGATATAATGATATAGGAAGTCATTGATGGATGTTAGGCCCATGAGTAGAAGCAGCCTTTTGATTGCAAGGTGTGTCTTGCCTGTAAAAAATAATAACTACACTTGGATAATCGTTTTGATCCGTATGATTTTGGGATGTGCTTGAGGGAGCTGTAATATTGATTAAACATTTAGTGAATGGCAGAAAACAATAGAAATCATAGGTTTTCAAGATGTTTATTCAAATCCCTGTTGCAACCAGGCTGCTCTTAGACTGCTCTTAGACTGCTCTGGGGCATCATTGTACGCTGATGTAGCCAACGTTCCACATCATTTGTGTATTCTTACTTGAATATTGTGGAGTAAACCATGCCCACCTATTCATTAATTAAACCCTTCCTTTCCGGTCCAGGTCCATTCAATCTTTAATACTTTTCTTGACTCAAGATGGAAAAGGCTGCAGCCGCTGCCCTCGATGCGGGTGTGACCTTTCATCACAACTTTTGGGATTTTTGTTGTTGGGATCAACATTTCAATTTTCTTGGGGCCTTAGCTGAACTTGGTGCCTCAGCCGGGGTCCCTGTGGCTGTCAACCTTCACCTTGTGGGTTACCCTATGGGAATTTAAGAAAGCTATGGAACATCACCATGTTTATTATAACATAGACCCGGGCAAGCCGGCGGCGGAAGTTTCCCAAACATAAATGACCTATAGTTCAAAGACAACCTGTCCCGACCAACGTGTCCTTCCCTCGACACTTCACACCTCACACTGCACACTGCACTCTTCGCACTCCAAACTTCAAACTTCACACTCCACACTTCACACTCCACACTTCTCACTTCTCACTGCTTCCTTCACACTCCA
>Ga0126342_10000091_pt1 | contig 57775 bp, 62 predicted proteins | sample Cyp1metagenome_FD_92528 | JGI IMG/M metagenome (GOLD analysis project Ga0126342, IMG submission 92528) | Coral microbial communities from Lord Howe Island, Old Settlement Bay, Australia - Cyphastrea 1 metagenome | ecosystem: Host-associated > Invertebrates > Cnidaria > Coral ...
CTGCACTGCAAAAACCTGAACAAATCTCGACAGATTTCACCTACAACCTTAAAATCACTATAAAGTGGGGTGAGTGACCCCCTGAAGGAGCGCCGCTGGAGGTGCATAAAACAAAATATAGCAAACCTTGACCCCTGTCATTTTATAGAGGATATGTTCATGGGTATAAAATATTGATGTTCTACTCTCTTATAATGTCATTCTCGTGTGCAACCTGCATGTCAACGCTGGGATTCTGCATCGTTATTTTTCTATTCCCTGGGTCACTTCGGCAAATTGTCAGGCAATTTCACAAATCGGGTTTTCCGATTGATCGCCCATGCTTCGTACCACTTGCGCCTGGCTTCCTTGGTTTTCAAGATCCCAGACTTGATCACGTCGCACTGCATCAAATGCGAAAGGATGCTTTGCCACGCAGCTCTTTCAGAAAAAAACTTGCCACCTCTTCAAGGTGGTCAGGACGATTGGGACCCCAGTGGGCAACTATGAATTCAATGCAATCATCTGTGGATTCAAGATCGAATTCCTTTTTTGGCTCCGTTGGTGGGGCCTGAGCATGTGCCGAGGAAGTGCTTGGGGTTTCCATCATAGTCAAGGTTTGGGCCCAGCAAAATGGCTAGATCGAGAATCACCCGTTGAATTGACAGCTTCTGGTGGGGGGAACCTTCAACATCCTTTATTATTAAGCAGACAAGAAGCTTATAGAAGCTTGAAATTCAAAAACAGGATCATCTGGGACGAACATCCAAAAACATCAAATCACCAGCTCAACGCCATCTTACCTATAACTAATCAACATACCCACAGCCTGGAATTCTGCATGCTAATAGTGATAAGCTACGTGATCTCATAAGAAAACGGGTTACATATCCAAACTCCAGAGTTCCTATGCATTCTTGCTAAAGGCACGACTTTTGCGAAACACACTTCCCCAAGGCACGATTTTTTCCTAAAACAGGTACGACTTTGTCAGATGCCTGTAAAAACCAGACTGCCTCTACGGACTTTGTCGCAACACCGCCCAAAAGGTCGCTTCGCTATTTGGACCAAAGATTCTCAGGACATCTTTTTAAGGACTCATGTTCACGTATGAAGTTTTGATCGTTATCCATGACTGCAGTTAACGACTCACGCAACGCACGTGATGCACGTCTGAAGACGTTGCGGAGCCTGGCTGATCTAGTTGCTCCTGGGTGAGCCCAGTCGTAGTCAACGCAATCCTTCCACAAATCCAACAAGATTTCGGAGTCGATCACATCGGCCTGAGGCACGACCTGGAAACCAGATTGGCGTGTCCTCAAAAGAATCATCCGCTGGAAGCGAGAACCATGCCATTCAGGCACTGGATATGCCGACCAGTCAGCGGTTTCTTGCAGCTCACATAATGAAAGAAAATGCTGCACCATGGTGTAGAACAGTGTGGAGCTTGTATGCGCAGTGTGCTCACAAATTCGCCGAGCAAAATGATTGAGGAAATAACCTGGGATCAGAGAGCGCTTCCCATCCAAAGTGAAGGCCTTCATCATCAAAACAGCAGCTGCAGATTTTGGGCAGCTGCGGACATGCTCTGTCGCCCTGAGTCGCGCCTTCTTCCTTGAGGGGCTTCGAGTGAAGCTTGGGAAGTCATGTTCATCAAGACCAATGTCATGATCCATATTCACGCAAACAACATCCACGTTGATTGGATCATCATCTTCGGATTCTTGGATTTGAAATTTCATGGCCTTGCGGCCGATTCCATCATGCCTAGGCTTGATACAACACCCATATCCACCTTCGTTCAAGAGCTTATCGAACAACTGGCGGCGATCTTCCCTGGCGAGTGCCACTTTCGTGTCTATCCATACGTCAAAATCAGAGATCCCATGGAGCGCGGTGCCGTCTCTGTTTGAACCTTCTAGCTTTATCTGTGCATCTGGATAAAGGGTCGTAACAACTCTACGCAAGAGCCTGGCGAACAAGCTCCACGTAGATTCACCATAAGAAGGCCTCTGACGCAAATGAGAAGCAATCCTCTCAAGTTTCTTTGGATCTGACAAGACTATCTGCGGCCATCTTTTTGGCAAATCTTTGCTGAACGAATCTTTGCCAGCCATCCCAAACGCAGGGCAGAGTATCGGCGACCGCATACACAGCACCAAAAGGCAAAGAAGGAACAAACCATGGGACATGCCACGCTTTCCCATCCCTCGCATATGTTTCGCCGCCATGTGAAAGATATTGAAAGATGCCAAAGCTCCTGAGCCATTGATTCGTCGTCGATTTTCCTGTCGTTAGCTTCAAATATGTTACAGCAACTATGAATGTGAAGGCATACTGCCAAGAAACTTCCTGAACTTTGGGTGGTTCATTGTGGTTCTACTACCCCATTGATACTAAAGAATGGTTGGCTTTTCGAGGCGTGAAGTACATATTCTGGGACTTTCCAGCTTGGAGATTCCACGCGCGCCAAATCAAGTTGACCGTTGACCATCGCTCAAAAATCATCAAATAATATCAAAGAATTACAGGAGACGAAGAAAAAGCCATGAGAATTTACGGAACTTCAGAATACTTGACTGGTTGGTGGTTTTAACCATCTTGAAAAATATGAGTTTGTCAATGGGAAGGATTAATCCCGAAATGGAAAATAAAAATGTTCCAAACCTCCAACCAGTTGAGTTGCTTAATCTTGTCTCATCCCCATAGCCGCTCATCTGAGCGTCCGGCCCATTGTCTGCCAGGAAGTGCTGGATGATGTCCAAGTCGCGAAAGGTGATCCGCTCGTTGGCCAATTGCACCTCTCCGTCCAGAGGCTTCAGATGGGGTGTACTGTCAGGTTGATTTTAATTTGAAAGGGACTTTAAAATAGGGGGGAAATAGGACAACTTAGATAACCAACTAACATTTTGGGATTGGGAATTTAGGTTTCTATATTTTTCCAGTGGGGGTGCTATGATGTGGCAAGCTTCCTATGCTTCAAGTTTGGGGATGGTATAACCCCCACGAACCTGGTAATCCACGTGATTCCATCGGTCCCCATGGGGTACCCCCACGGCCTGCAGAGGGGTCGGTTCCCAGAACTTGTCCGGAAGACGGAAGGGCTTCGGCGGCTGCGCTGCCGCCTAACAAGGCCGACTTGGATCCACTTCAAGTCGTGGAAGGCCCCAAGCGATCGTCCAAGGTATTGACGGTTTTGGCATGTTTGGGCCATTTCTGGTGAACCTCTCCATTGAGATGTTTGGTGTTTCCACTAGACGTCCCTTTTGGAATGGCTCAGTCCTCGCTAGTACCCTGGTTTTGACATCCTAAAAATTGGCAGTATGGTCATGTTATGTTATGTCTGGATGTAAATATTGGGACGTGTTGGGCCTATTTGGTATTAAGGATGCTGAAATTGCAGGGACAGCATCCAAAAGCGGGATGGCAATTTCCAGCACGTGAAAATTCACTGGCATCGCTGTGGCAGACTGGGTATCACATTTGGAGGTTTGAGAACCTCTTCAAAAGATAAAGTTCTAGATTGACCCAGCACGAACAAGAGACCACCCAGTTTTCTTAGGATTCTTAGGAAACCACGATCCACCGCAGCACTTTTTTAAGTGCCTCTTGCCCATGGTGGACTCTAAAGGATGAGCTGTACGGGTTGTAGGTCTTTGACATCCTCGCTGCCATGGAACTGGCAAACTGATGGCATGTGAAGTCTCTATGGTCTATGGTAGATATAACTATAGTTAATGGGGTTTATAAACCATCTTACAACTGGGGGGGCACCACTAGTGTCAACACTGGTGCCTAGTGTGGCACAACATCGACCCCGCGGAAAAATCATCTGTCCTCGCTAGGCTGCGTTTGATCTGGATCCGCATCTGGCGCGAGGCCAGGTTTCCCGGGCTGAGACTTGGACCCGTCGGTCACGGTGCCGAAAGTAGAGGTGTCGGTCATTGCTGGGTCGCAGGTAAATATCAATGGATTGGTTTAAGGGAAAATCTTAACCGGAAACCATGGTTTTTACCATCAAATATAGGGGTTTCCTGTAAATTTTCCCATCATCCAATTCTATGAAAATAGGATGAAAATTTGGATTAAATAGGCATCTGGGGCATCAAAAGGACCACAACTTTCGGGTCAGTTCTACTATTGATGAGCTATCTTTGGGGGAGTGGAATGATTTGGAGTCATTCATAACCAGTGAACCAACCAGCAGTGGCTGCAACATCCACGAATTTTAGTATCCAAAAACAATCAATGCATATAATATCATTATATATATATAATCATGATTGATCATATATATATATATATATTATATTATATATATACTGTATGTATATATATATTAATCATATAATCACGTATGCATTCGCAATGGCTGGAACATCCACAAAAGAGATGTGACTGACTCTCAAGAGTTTCTTGGGACGATCACAAACATGGATTAACAGTTGCATCTGTATAATCAATGTATACTCAATGGGCATACCATCCAGGTATCGACCAGATTATGGATGATTAATGGATGATTAATGGGCAATCATCCATTAATTAATCATCCATTAATTATCCAGAACACACTGAACTGAGCACTTGGGAAACTCCACACGTACTTTTTTGGCCGATCGCGCAGCCCTTTTGCTTCGTCGCTCCCAGGGCAGCGTTACTTCATCTTTGTGGTCTGGCCGTGCCGTGGGGACGGGGGAGGATGGATGGTGGTCGCAAACGGATCTCAAAGAACATGAGTTTGGACCAGTTTGGATCAACTTGCCACGTACAAATGGAAAATGAAAGTGCGAGAAACCACCGTTCAGGATGACATATGACATAGGATCACTGTTTGGAAGCAAGTTTTTTTTGGACACTTCACTCAAAACGTGTGTGTTTTGAACCCATCCAAGAACATCAGCCACCATTGGGGTTCATCATCCGCTGTGGATGAGCACCCTGCTGCAGATTTGAAATCGAATATATAACCACTGTCGTTTGAAACCGGAAATAATACAAGTTCAATGTATATATATACAGCATTATACAATATAACCATGTTCGAAGCCATATTTTTTTGGTTCTACCAACCACCAACAAGCTGACTCATGTGCAATCGCATAGCGCGTTCGCGCGTTCGGAGTCTGTCTCTCCACCCTTTGGGCCTGAGATGCAACGAGGTTTTTTCGAGCACTTCTTTTCCAGATCCAACCTGAGGCAAGGTGAAACACCCGTTTTTTTCTGGGAAATCATTGGACTGGAATGAAATTCATGGTGGATTCATGGTGATTCATGGTGATTAATGGTGATTGATGGTGATTGATGATATCAATGAATATCTAATATCTGCCCTCTGGCAATCAAACATGGCTGGAAAATCCCTCATTTATATATGATTCTCCCAGCTATAATCCTCCATTTAGTTCGGGGATTTCATTGGATTTGAAATTGCCATGTTTGTGTCCGCGTTGACCACTGAGGCGCAGTCTCGGAACACCCCAGAGGGAATCAAAGATGGCAATTGAAAAAGCAAAATGTTGATAGAAAACAAAAATTAAAAAAACACGCCTAAAAACCAATGGAAACCAGCTGAAAACCATTTGAAAATATCTAAAAAACATGTAAAAATAGCCAAACATATCTAAAACATTCTATAACTATTTATATCTAAAAATAAATCAAGAAATGAATTTTAAAGACCATGGAAATCTCCAACCCCTCAAGTTAGCTGGCTATCACCGTCCGAAACCTCGGGGCTGGGCTCTCCCGCTGCGCGCGGGGCTCTGGAAAAAGCTTCCTATATGGCAGCGTCGGCCTCAAGCACATCGAAGAACAGCTTTGAAAGTTCGAGCCACCTAAATGGATTAAAGAGATGGGGTGCTTCACAAAACAACATAGGGAAATTAGACGGTAAGTCTGATTGGGTAGCCGTGTGCACTTGTTTCGTAGTGTCAACAAGAAAAATGTATAAAAATGGGACAAAAGATGACAGTCGATTGGGGATCCACGGCCCACTTGTTAAACTAAAGATGAAATAAAGAATGCAAGCACCAAAATACGCACAGGAACCATGCTGAACATCCCAGGACGCCCTGGCAGTTTGCCGCAGTGATCCGGCGGTCGGAAGTCTCCGCGTAAGCTGATGGAGTGGTACCTGAAGCCGAAAGGCGCGGCCATGGCGCGGCTGGGGATATCGATGTCAAAAAAAATGGGGGAATCGTGTGGTAAACCCAATGCCATAGAGGATTATACAGATAAATGCCATAGTTAGACTAACTGATTTACGAACCTCCAATGCCATGGTATCATAGACCATCCCCCAGTAGAGGTTTACTATGGTTTACTAATTGATATACCTCCATGACTGGGAAGATGTAAGATGACCGCGGTCATGGTTCTTTGAAGCTCCCCCGAGAATTGGATGCCTGTCGTCAGATTGAACATCGCAACAAAAACATACAAAAACATTTGGCTGAGCAGTTCAATTACATCAAAACTAGGGAAGTGCGGCAAGAAGTTCAAGCACGACTGATGCCTCTTAATCCCTTTGACATGCTTCAAATGCCGATTTCAGACGGCGAAATCTGGACTTGAGACTAGGGAAATGGCCAAAAAGTGGTTTTCTCCATGGATAGCTTCAGATTCTGAAGCCCACAAGGTCCGTGTGATCGCGCGGGCCCCTACCATGACCAGATTTTGACCAGGTCAAATCTCCATTTCTGAAGGAGGGTGACATGAAGAAGTCAGTAAAAGTTCCCATGTTTATTAGTGCCATCTGGTTATGACTAACAGTTCGCCATGGAAAGATCCACCATTTTTAAGTTCGGTAAACCATCTATACCATGGCGAACTGTTAGTCATAACCAGGTTGGGTACTTCAATCTGCATCGACCCGTCTTTTCAGGCTGAACCAGGCATCCAAACATGGCGGTGGCAGCGTAGCTGTAGGTGGATCCACCCGTGGGGGCCACCAGCACATTACATCGACCCGTTAGGAGCATGTCCTGTGACGAGAGATGGGGGATCTGCTTGGATCGTCAGCAAAACGTTGAAAATCCCTAGTAGATTCCACTTCAATGGATCCAAATGGTGGATTTTAGGAATAACAATCGAGATAGGGATAGGGAGGATTTGTACACATGTCTTTTCATACAATGGACAGTGAAGTCTATCTGGGGAACGGGATTATAACAAGTATACAGTACAGTACAGCGGATCACCATGGAAACAGTATGGCATCATATCCCGTTTCTATTTGTTGGACCCCGCTCCAGCGATGGTGAATCTTTCTGAGTCAGACGCTCTGGCAATTCAACATAGCTACGGAAAATGAACCATTTAGATCCATTTAGATCCATTTAGATCGATCCATTTAGTTCGATGATTTACCTATCTAAATGGTCCGTTTCCATAGCTACTTTGAACTACCGCGGCAAGGCAAATCAAGACTCGTATTTATATATTAGATATTTTTTGTGATTTTCCCAGTGTATACCCATTATGGACGTCCGTTTCTCATGGATTCAAAATGACCATCCACGGCCCCATCCCCACTGCTCCTTGTAAGCGGTGCGGTCGTCCTTCTGCCCTCCAACAGACCTGTCGTTATTTCGAGGCGCTTCGAGTCCCGACAGCTTCCGGCAAGAACTCCTTCCATCCACTGGTTAATCACCATTTTCCTCATGAAAGCGGTTTAAACCTGCCATTTTTGAGGGTATATCATCCACTTCATCCACTGGTTAGTTATATCATATAATCATTTTCCGTGTGAAAATGGCTCCACTTGAGGGTATACCCCCCATTTTCGGATCCATGTTCGGAGATGGAACAACTTCTGCCGCAGAAGTTCGCCAGTGTAAGATGGCTCGCAGGTGGCCAGGAACGAGGATTCTTGTTTGTAAAGGGTAGTGGAAACGGAACAGCTGAAGAGCTACGGGAACATCTTCACCAAGCCTAGTCCCAGTTGAATCTTTTGGGGACCTTCCCAGCGATTGAATCCACTGAGACTTCATTCATCCTGAGTTGACAATGAGACCATTTAGGATCTGGATCAGTAGCAAATACACAACCACGAAATGGATCGAAACGGGTCACTGCCAACCCGAGGACAACATATGCTAAAGTGGGTCATTGGCAAGTACGTAGTCGACTGTTAACCTCCTTTTCGTTTTTGTTCATGTTCAATCATTATACTCAACACGCTGTTCATTTTCCAAGTGGCTTTGTCTGAAAATTGGGTACCCATAAATCTGCTTCATCATCATCTCTAGCAAACAATTCCAAGTTTGTTTGAGGCTACGTGGTAACTCCCCGAGATTTTCAGGTACACCCAATGACCAGCAACCAGCAACCCCTGGGTCTCCAGCTTGTCCCAGGTCGGCCAGGTCACATTAACCTGCTGTGACCGCCGAAAAATCCGATGTTTCTTTTCCGGCAACAACTGAGATGAAACCCGGCAGAAAATGAGATTTCACATAATTTCTCAGCAACAGCTGGGGATTGGAAAATGAGATGTCACACAATTTAAGCCACAAAAGCGGATTGGAACAACACATTCAGATTAATCATATAATTATAATAATAATAGATAATACTACTACTACTACTACTACTACTACTACTACTACTACTACTACTACTACTACTACTACTACTACTACTACTACTACACGACTACTACTACTACTACTAATAATAATAGTATATCAGTATATCTATCCAATGATTTTCCACTGGATTTTTTCGATCTGTCGAAACTCCCTTGGATCCCCGCTCCAAGACGGCGACTGAGGCCATGACGCGTTGGGCGAAAGCTTTTCTGACCTGCACTCGACGTCGGCGAATTGGCTGAAGAAATCGATGTGACACTAAGAATAGCTATGGAATGGCCTTGAGTAAACTAACATAGCTATGGTATGCTATGGTACATCACCATGTTGATTAGTAACTCATCGATATTCATCTATAAACGGTCCATTTTCCATCAGCTATGTCAGTTTACTTTAGGGTCAGACATCACCCAAATTCCTGCTTCCGTGGGTCCAGTGCTCCCCGGTTTTTGTGTCACCGACTTTCTTTGTGACCCAGTAAGCTTTGTCTCAACAGCAGCCCAAACAAAATCCAATGGTGTGTCACTTTTTTTCTCCCATTGAAACTCATTTTCCTGGTCACGTCCCCAGTCTTTGATGGTCATATCAGTCATATCCGCATGGTCGTGCCTTCTGCCTGAAGCTGTCTCGCATGGAAGACACATGGATGACCTGACATGTCCACGGTTTCAGAATGAATTTCGTCGGGGTCCCGTTGGTTTTCTTGGGAAAACCTTCAGGAAACCATGGTGCTTACCTTGAAATGCGGGTCCCAGGAGTGTTTCCTGTTCCCATCATCCAAGTCCGGGACAAAGCTGCTTATTTCAAGACGATGAAGCCAATCCCCATTCCAATCAGTCGATTTGCCATGATGATTTTTGTGTGGCAGCTGGTCCTCTTTCATGGGGCACATAGATATGTTTGTCGGTTTGTCTGGTACCCCCAAATCTCATGAGTCATCATCATGTTCGATGAAACTGCTGCAAATTCGGTATCTGCTATTTCTATCTATTTCTGGGAAGACCTAAAATGGGCGACAATTGACCCGAACAAAAACAGGTAGTTCATAAACCCTTATATTACAACTAATCAAGCATTGATGGTGGCATCCCTGAGAGTTAAACTTCATTGATTGAATACCCTCTAGAAAGCCAGGATAGCTACTAACTCACAATGCATATCAAAATTGTGGCTAATTAGTTCTAACATGCTATAACCCATTAGTGGTGAAATATCCGATCAGCACTATATATATACCATATCATATTATATATCACATCATATTAGAGATTATATCATATCAGATTATACTATATCATATTATACTATATCATATTATACTATATCGTATCATATTATATTTTTCTATTTTATATTATATTACAATATATTATACTATATTATAATATATTATCATGAAATAATAAACCAGGCTCATACCTCATCAACCAGGCCCATCTGGTCACTGCTCCAGTTCCACCAGGTCACCGGAAGAGCATCTTGCGGCCACCATGGGGCGGCCTCGAGGTGGGCTGTTCGAAGTTCTGAAAATCAATGGTCCAATGAAGGCGATGAGAAAATCTGTGATGGTGATGATGATGATGATGATGATGATGATGTGTATATGTATATATATATCAAAAATTGAGTCATGTCAGTCTAGAAGAACTACTACGGAGTCCGAAATATCGCAGGAACCACTCCTTTCTACATCTGGATACCGAAATGTTGGGGGTCAGGTGGGGACTCAAGGGACCTAAGAGTCATGAATGAGGATACCCTCTGGCAATTAGACCTTGCAATGGAAAATTCCCCAGCAACATCTCCTGTCAAAGGATGAATTTCCCACTAAAACATACTAAAACCTCCATGAATCTAGGAGGTTCCCATTAAATCCTCCATATCTGGCTGATTTTCCCATACAAAAAAAAAACACCATTTATAATAATGTTCCAATCAAAACAAATTTTTGGTGCATCTCCCATGACGTGTCTTGCCAAGATACCAACATGTCATCTATGCCTTGGTCGCCGGGAAATTTGCCGATTTCTAGCCATGGAGGTTTGGTTCGCTGGGAAAATCATCGGTTTCTAAATGATGGACTTTCCAGCGAGCCATGTTCGAAAAACCGGAGTGCATGAAGCTGTTGGAGGGTTACCCTCAGCTATTGAAAATGACCCAGTCGAAAGTGGATTCACCCATTAAAAATGGTGGATCTTTCCATAGTTATATATGTTAGTTTACCGGAGGGTAACAATCAAGAATAGGGGTCAGTTGGGTCACTAGCATGGATAGAATGATAGAAGATGGCTTCGGAAAAAATGGGATCACTGTTGGATAAATCTGCTGGAACCAAAACACATATATATTGTGTATATATATATCACACAGACTAATGTGCTACAGCCAATCATATTGTCATAAACCATACCAGGTTTATCGACTTTTACCTGAGGAGATCATAAACCATACATTCTGATGGTCCCCCGTGCTATTGAGACTTCTTTTGTGCAATGGAACCTCCTGCAGCTCCAAAAAAAACAACAGGTCAGCATTGGTTTTGGCAGAGCAAATGTGCGATTTCCCCACAAGGATGCTACTGGGTAATGATCTACAAATGGTGGGCTTTCCACATATGTTTGTTTACAAGCGGGTATCTTTCAGTCTCCCATCTGGATATTGGTTCGTTCAGCAGTTTTCCCAGGTTTTTCTCCATCCAGATCATGCCAACTCCCGCAACAGTGGGGAATCTTGAACATCTTAGTCCAATGGGTCAACATGTGCCAAAAAACATTCACAGATACATGGCTTGATACATGTTGATACATTTGGGCCAAGATCTACCATGATACAACCAAAAAAATCATCTGTCTGCATTTCCGGCCACTGGGTCCACGCACATCGCTGGCCCTGTTCCAGTTCTTGGCTTGAGCCCCAACCTTTGGATGGCTCTCTGGGGTTGGTGTTGGTATGGAACTAATGTGGTAAAGCTGGAAAATGCAAGCATCAACCATACCACGTCCAATTTTATCAACAAATTTATTAGAATTTGGGTCTTTCAAGAAAATATGTACTAATATGTAATAATATCCCCAAATTTGGAGACCTTTATGGCAGGGTTTTTTCATTAAGTTTGCCACCTTCAGCAAGCTTCGGGTGGTCTGGGAGTCTGGGCACTCCGACGACCCTGGAAACAGACGGACATGGGAGCACCAGACCTTAAGAAAATCCCGGAGACATCGTTGGAAGAGATTCTGGGCTTCCAAGTTTTCATAGTTTTCCGAATGCGGCAAAGATTGAGTTCAATCCAGGAGTTAACAAAAAAAAACTCCTAGATGCTTGGACAATGAAAAAATTGCAGTTGATGGAGCACGAAAGGAGCGAGATAACAAACATGAGAGCTGCCAGAATGGAAATGTCTTCCGATATCTTCCCATCATCTTGTCTTTTTTGTTACACACTGAAGTGTCTCTTAGATACACCATGAACTATATTATGAACAGTACAAATAAAATATCCAGTACATATAAATCAAACTATAGTATGGATAATACTAAATCATGATAATTGATACACATCTTGAATTTGTACTCTTATCCTCTTATCAAATTACAATATCCAGTACATATAAAGTACATCTTCTATGCCGCTGTCATGCTTCCAAGGGCAGGACAAGTTGTCCTTGATATAGTGCTCGATCTCCTGTCAATGATCCCAATGTCCACTGTCGGAACAAATGGCCCGAATGACCCGGAGCCAGAATGGTTTCGTGGCTTCGAGAGAAAAGTGGTTGAATCCTACTGAAATGGAAGCTTCAACCACTATCAAATCACTGTAAACCACTATTAACCACTATTAACCACTATTAACCACTATGAACCACAATTAATCACTATGAACCACTTTTTCATGGAACTCATGGGGGATCCCAATTAACATTAATTTCCAAAGGAGGGGCGTGGACCTCCTGCACCGTGGCCGAAGGAGAGTACAGCCACCGCCTGAGTTGATGTTAGTTGCCTCTGATGGATAGAAAAGTCAATGACATGACGCTTTGTTGGATAAGTCATGATAAGTCTCTGGTAAACTAACATAGCCATGGAAAATCACCATCTTCCATAGGTAAATCAACTATAAATGGCCTATTTTCTATAGCTTTTTCTATGTTTACCAGAGGGATAAGTCTCTATAGTTCTGCATCATCTTCATACTCCGACCTCGCCAGGTCAAGATGTTGCCTGAGCATTCGGACGCCAAAGGGCCGTAGATGTCCAGAATCACCTCGATTTTTGTTTCGTGAATTTGGGGTGGCGCCGTGAAAACCACCTGAAAATGATGTGAAAACCATGGTTTATGTTGCGCAAAAGCCGACGAGACTAGACGTGGGTGCCATTGTTTGGCCCTATCCTATATCCCCAGGTTCAATAGTTCCATGGTAACCTTTTCTTTGGGTACCGCAACAAGATACCTGTTCATGTCGGCTGCCGGTAATCAAATTGGGCCAGGAAAATCCCCCAGCAGCATGTTTATGATCTTCATTTTGCCAGAAAAAAAAGAAACATCCATATACAAACACAAAGAAAACAAAGTGAGCCAGATTAGATGACACCCAGATATGATTCGATCTGACTTGCCTCCTCGCCGGCTGGCCGCTCAAAGGCAGCAGTCATCCTGTTTCGTCGAAGAGGTTGCAGTGGATCAAGCCTTCTCCCTAAAATTAGTGAGATATTATTGGGATATTATATAATAGAATATTAATGGGAAATGGGAAATTGATGGGATATTACTGGGAAATTCATGGGATATTCATGGGATATCATCCCTTCCACCTAATATCAAACACCATGAACCATAGTTTCGTAGAAGATAAAACCACACCTGTGGCATCATAGAAATGGGGTGTTCAATACTCTATAGGAGATATGGGATTCTTCCCTGGAACCAATTCTGGGGTTGGAGATAAATTCTTGCAATCTCCATCACATTCATATGGACGATGAACCGCTCATGTTTGACTGGGTGTCTCAATCATCAAGTGTATATTGATGTAAATTCACTGACAGATTCACCTCATCACTTTCGGATTTTTTTTGAAGGTAGTTATGTGCCGACTTGTCATGTTCAGTATTTGGACGGTCCAGGGAGAAGCACGCCTTTTTGCCTCCCAATTTTCGTTGTCCGAGCTCTCAAGGTTTTGTGGCTTCAATGAATGTATCGAAACAAAGATGGACGAATCAATAAAAACAGATTTGGGATCTGGTTTGAGCATGTCCAGCATGTCAATCCTGGATTTATATGACCAGGTTGACATCCCATTAATAAGCTTATATCCTATTAATATCTATTAATGGGATATCATATATCACCATATAACATCCCATTAATAGTATATGAATTATCCCATTAATATCCCATTAATATTATATATTATATCATATTATATCCCATTAATATCACCGAAAAACCTCCCAAGACTCATTTGATAAACAATGCCAAAGCAAGTTTTGCGTGGTCTCCTCTGGGAGTACAAGGGGTTCTGAGACAAAATCTCGCCGAACCATGCGCCGGACTGGACCTCACCAGCTACGAGGAAACGCTACCAGGATTTGGCCAATGCCCCCAGAAATTCACCTCCCAGCAGATCCTGATGAAGCCTGATGATTTTTGGGGCTTCAGATGGGTTAAGGGATGTGTCAATCTCAAGCTCCTGAAGTCTCCGTACCGGCGACCACTAGGATCAACATCCACCAAAGTCTTCCAAGGAATCCCAAAATCCTGTAGAAACATGATGGAAACAAAGAAAGTGTCCATCTGTTACCATCATTTTCCCGAAAAATGTTGGAGATAGTTCCCATGAAATACTGCATTAAAAGCACAACAATCGAGATCAAAACTAAGGACCAGACCACCAGTATCCTCTTGGCCCGCAGTTCTTTACCTCGGGTTCGGCACAGGTAACCAACGTCAATCGGGAAGATGTTTTTCAGATCAGAAACCAATCGTATTTTTAGGGGTCAATCATAAGTGCCATGGTGCCATGACCAAGTCACATGATACATAAGTCATAAGATGTATATACGGTGTATATTAACATATGGCTTATGGTTATATATGGTTATCCCACCATGAAATTGTGAATCCTTCTGTTGGCTATTGTAATTGACTAAGTGACTATTTTGCTGATTGTGTGACCATCCCCTAAGATTTTTCATCCAACCTTTTTCCCCATGGCAGCCCATGGCACAAGTCTGTGCCAAGGCCGTCTTGGTAAACCTTGTGGTTTCCCCTCCAACACCAGGTTTGGAGGTCACAAATCGAAATGGAACATGGGACTGATTGGACCTCCAAATTCATGCTGATTTCCTGCTCCTGATATGAATCCTTCTGCGCAAAGTCAGGGGTCCATCATGTTCAAACCATGTTTTTGGCTTTTGTGAGTTTCCGAGAATCCCGTCCACTTGCTCACATCCCTCAAAGCAGCCCTGCTGAATTCATCCCTAAATCTCAGTTCTGACAAATTCCAAACTGGAAATGATGTTTTGGTTGGGATGTTTCCACCATAAAACATCATGGTCCTTAGTCTTATCATAGCTAATTCCAAGGTACAAAGCTTCTTGTAAGAACAGCCTTTCCAAAAGATCCTCAGTGCCACCACAAAAATGTCCATCACACAGGCGCCATCAACGAACGTCAACATCGGGTGATTGGCGAACACGAAATGTCTTCGAAAGTCTTTGAAGGGGGAAACAAAACTGACTGCTTTGAAACATCAAAAGGTATCACCACGGTGCCTTTTGATGGTTCAACTCTTATGATGGTCAGCCCACAGCCAATCTACCGTTTTTGGTGAGGCCCAGGTGAATCCTGCCGACCCAAAATCCAGTGCTTGGAAACCTGATGAAAAACACTTTGGTGCTTCCCCAGATTTTCCCCATTTTTCAGGGCCATCGGTTGGGGTTTGGTCCCCAGTTCTGCTCCAAGTTTCGTGAGGATGTCCACCTCCTCCACCTAGCGCGAACTTCAGAAATGTTCCGTCAAAATCAACGATACGATTTCACAAGCAACAAGACCAACAAGTGCTGTTGAACCCACAGAGGAAAATGAGGAAATATCGGACCTGCTTGAACAGGACAATGGAAAGTCAAAACCCGATGGGAAGGGTACAGAGGAAGTCTATATTGTTCATTGTAGTAGTTGTGCCCTCAGGAATTTCAACGACCTTCAGAAGCAAAGCCTGCAACTACTAGGTTTCCAATCTGCTTAGTCAGCCGTGGGTATCAAGAAAATGTCAGCTGTGCCCATGGGATATTTATTTATTTATTTATTTGATTATTTATATTTAATTATTTATATATGCATAGATATGTATATATATATATATATATATTCGTACATTTATATATTTATATATATTTATGATATTATATTTATTTATATTTATATATAATATATACTGTATTCATTTGTATTCGAAGTACAAGCATGCGAATCATTGGAAATCATGGTACAATCCACAGGGATATTTGAAGCAGCTATCCACAGGATATGCTAAAGATGGTCCCTTTGGAATACTCCAGAACTCTGGACACAGCCATATGGGCGTCAGATTCAGGTTTGCCCAAAAAGTAAGGCAAGATGGTGACTTAATTTTAGGTACCTGAACACAAAACAAGAAGTACCGTCAGAATCAAAATGTCGATCCAAAACAAATGTTCTTTTCAAAAGGGAACATTAAAAAAACATGTAACATGATAAAAACCAATTTACGAAATTTCATCCCTGGCTGCGGGAAAACCCATGGGAAATCCCGGACATTTATCTACATTCACGGTCGGATTTTCCACATCGAACTGTTGGCCTCCTCTTTCATCAACTTTTTGGACGCCTTGGCCTTCACCTGCGACTCCCGCCGAAAAACGGATCGATGATTGATCCACTGCCGAAACCGGAAGTGGATCATAAAAAGAGACGTTGGAATTGGATCATCCATTTAAAAAAAAAAGCACCCATGTTTTTTGGAAAATGATCATTGTCCAATTTTGTTTGGGTGAAAATGACCTCATGTTCAGGAAAGAACTGGGTGAAAATCACAGATGGTTCAGGAAAGAATGATGCAAAATGTATGTGAATCTCAGGACATTACCAAAACAAGAAACTCACTTAGCTATTAGCATCTGTTCAAGCATAAAAGTAGAGGCGATTGGCAATGAAAAATGTGACCTTGCAGCAACCGAAAGATCCCAACAAAACAGGTCAGTTGCATCACTTTGTCATTTTGCCAATCCATCAATATGTGTTTTAAATCAGTCAGTATCATTAAATAAATTCATGCAGTATCTAGTTGTACATGCAAATGTCATCATATGTTCTATAGATTGCACTACCTTCAAGTGTCCATACAGTTGTATCAACAGACATAATATATAGTATAAAGTATATTCTATATAATATTACGTATATATATATATGATATTTGAGCAAGGACCAGGGCAATCTTAGCACGTGATTGGATAAAGATCGTCAAAATCAAAATAAGAATGTAACTGTTTAACACATCGGAATTGGATCATTCCCTGTCCCCTGTCAGTGCAGAGCTGTAAATTGATGTGCCAACAGGGAGTGCAGCAAATCCATACAATGCGGCCTGAAGCTGCTGCACATTTCGGAGCTGATCTTGGACTGCAGAACTATTGCCACCCCAGAGTTGATTGCCCCATGTAGCAACTGATCCGTCAGCTAGGATTGCAGCAAAAGCCCCAGCTGTGGACTGAACTTGCTGCACGTTCTGGAGCTGATCTTGGACGGCAAAGGTTCTCCCACCCCAATCCCTATCGCCCCATGTGATAACTGATCTGTCAGCTAAGATGGCGGCAAATGCCTGCTGTGTGGCGTGAACAGAGCTGCACGTTTTGAAGCCTATCTTTGACTGCAGAGCTGTCACCCGCGCAATCTGGATGGCCCCATGCAACAACTGATCTATCAACTAGGATTGCAGCAAATGCCCCAGCTGTGCCCTGCACCTGCTGTACATTCTGGAGCTGATTTTGGACTGTAGAGCCGTCGCCACCCCAAAAAACATGGCCCCATGTGACAACCGATCCATTCGCCAAGATTGCAGCAAATGCCTGCTCTGTTGCCTCAACTTGTTGCACATTGCGGAGCTGATCTTGGACTGCCGAGCTGTCCCCTCCGCGATCAGGGTCACCCCATGTAACAACGGATCCATCAGCCAAAATTGCAGCAAATGCGTGAGCTGTTGCCCGAATCTCCGGAGCTGATCTTGGACTGCAGAACTGTCACCTCCGAAGTCTGGATTCCCCCAAGTGATCCCATTGTCTCCATTTTGCAATGCAAAGGCCATGTGTGTTGCTGCTACCTTTGGTTGGAGTTAGCAATAGCAGCCCAGCTTGCAACAACTCTGTGTGGAATCCAGGAGATGTCCGTCTACCAGCCTTAGGAACCTTTGTCCCTTGGGAGTTTCTGGGCCTGAAATTTGAAGTCCCCTACTTTGGATGTTGGAAGTGAAAGGTTTTCACTCCGACCACTGGGAAAAGCTATGCTGAATTGAATCATAATATGTTTTGAAGCACTTTGAGGCGAGGCGAGAAACGATCAGTCTTCTCTTCTACCAAACGACTCATGCTGAACCCAGCCATTTCTTGGCTCGAAAGACTACCAAAAGTACAACAAGAAGCAGGGACCGTTTGGCACCTCAACTATTTTTCTTGGTTTTAGCTCCAATCTACTGGAAAATAAAAACTTTCCAGTCGGGTCACAATTTAGGGGCTATCCCCGGACCCACCCTCAGTGGATAGTATGTGATCATAGCGAGGTTTCTTAAATCCCACTTTGTTCGCTAAATCCCAATTTGATAATTTGTTCATGCTGAAATCCTCATGTTCAGTGCTTGAAAATCGCTCTTTCTCATGCCCAAGTCCCATTGTTTGCTGGCGAAATACTATTTCCTTTGCTTAGAACATCATGTTTGTTTGATATGTTCTACCCTCTGGTAAACGTTTACATAACTATGGAAAGATTCACCATTTTTGATGGGTAAATCCAATATAAATGGCAATTTTCAATAGCTATGTTAGTTCAACCTCTCCAAGTCGTCGTACTTTTCCGTCCCAACACATCCGATGTCATCGCCTTCTCGGGGAGCTCCCTCCAGCTGCATAACGGGCCCTGCATCCAGCCGCAGACGTCGGGGCCCCCGAGATGTGCGAAGCTGCGGTTCATCAGCGAGGCCAACAGCAGGGAACTGCTGAGGCCTAACATCCAGTTGCCTCGGAGACCAACGTGAAATGATGATGTTTGGATGGAGAAAAAAAAGTTCGGTGGATTTTTGTGGGGGATGAGAGGTTTTTTTCCCACCATGGTGATATAAAAAATGCTTGATTATGATGATTTTAGTTATGACTGTTGAAAAACTAAGCGTAGAAATGGATAGAAATTGGTGAATTGAAACAAGCGACGAACTAGCCAGGCAGCCAACCAGACAATGAGCCAACCAACCAGCTATCTATAGGATCGCCATCATAAGCATTCATGGGATATGTTTTTCGAGGATTTAACAAAACATTATCTATTTCAAAGGGACTTACTATCAAGTAAGGAAACGGTTGATTGTGATTTTGTTGCATATGATTAATGAACGGATGCTAGTGGATGTTCATAAATGATGTAGATGGAGTTCAACCCAAAAGATGTGGCATTTCACAGGCCACTTGCTAAATCCCTGTTTGCTGCTTCGATCCCTTTTTGTTGTCGTGTTGAATCGCCATTTTGGCGTGTGAAATCCCCCCACGCCGCTGCCTAGACCATGGAAGCCAGCGAAGATCAACCACTTGCCGCTGCCTTCCCTCGTTCGCTGCAACTCCTGGCCAAACTGAAGATTTGGAGGTATAGAAACCCCGATTCCTGGCCAATCCATCGAGATTTCTGTGTTTTTTGCTGACATGATTCATCACAATTCGTCATATTTCCCTAGCTCAAGCTGAACTTCAACTTCCCACGGCCAGAACTAGCTTTGAAGGCAAGAGTTCGTGCCACACACTCCACTTTCGTTCAAGGTCGGCCAACCCAAACTCCAAAATCGGCGTGCAGCTCTCATCTTTGTTGCTGAACCATATATAGATATAATAATATAATATATACGTATAATTACGTATATATGGCGGGGTAATGGCGAGGTACTGAATTAAGGTCCATTCAACATGGTCAAAGATAAATAGCAATCATTCACCAACCATTCACCAACATCTGGATAAGTAATAGTTTCGAATAGTTAATCAAAATTACTGATTCTCTACAGATACTAATACTTTAGTTCATTCCTGAACCTGATTTGTCCTATCAAATTGACGCTTTCCTCAATCTGAACCATGTTGAGGTCAGCCAGGAGGTACTTTTGCTCCAGTGATCCCCATGTTGGTCAAATCTTCACATCGGGATATCTGGTAAACGGTTACATAACGAACTGGAAAGATCCACCATTTTGTAGCTGGGCAAATCAACTACTTCTATGGGCCATTTCCCATGGCTATGTTAAATAACCAGATGGTATATTGATCCCCTACCCTCTGGTAAACATACAAAAAACTATTGAAGATCCACCATTTTATAGCTGGTTAAATCAACTAACTATTTCTATGGGCCATTTCCCATGGCTATGTTAAATAACCAGATGGTATATTGATCCCCTACCCTCTGGTAAACATACAAAAAACTATTAAAGATCCACCATTTTATAGCTGGTTAAATCAACTATTTCTATGGGCCATGTTCAATAGCTATTTCGACATAACCAGAGGGTATATGTTTCGTGGATGTTTGTGGCCAACGGATTCGTCAACAGCGCATCTTTTTGCTGGTTGAATCCCTATTGCACTGCGGTTGTTGGCGATTCATATCATTTCAAGCGATTCTACTGGTTGAATCACCAATTCATCCCTTTCCGTAGTTAAAGAAAAACATCCCGCATCTCCAATCTCAAGGTGATGTTCAAATTCTCTGGGATTCATATGGTGTGGCCTCTGGTAAACAAACACTTTGCGGGAAAGATCCACCAACAACAAAAAGAACGGTAAATCAACATAAATCAACAATTTCGACTGGGCCATGGCTTCAACAATCTTCAACAGCGTAACAAATTACCAGAGGCTTCTTAAAACACACAGCTGCCCTTGGACCATCGTCCCCCGATGTCCCCCGGAGATCCCAGGACCTCAACCTCCCGCCGGAAGATCTGGAAGCCCGGCGGGTCCGGGGCACGATCCTCAGGGGCAAAGTGACACATTTCAGTTGAAGAAACAATTTGAGTTGAAAATATGTGATTCATCCATATTCAGTATTTACTTCAACTTTGAGTTGATATGGATAAATAGTTGAAGAAACCATAAGTGGGGATTTAAGTGGGGTGAAGTACTTGAAAAAAATACATCATAAAACATCGTTTGATGGATTCATGAAGAAACCCTCATTGCAATATCGTCCACTTTCTGCTAACCCGAACCACGCCACACAAGAAAATGAGTACCCTAAAGACATCGGTGCCATCTATGATGATCATAATGGAGCAGCCCCTCGCACACCTTCCATTCGCCCATTCGCTGCAAACCCTGAAAAAAAAAATAGGAGTTCCTCACTGAAAATGTCAATATGGGTATGGATCAATACCTATTAATACCATTTTTAGTGGGATGAACATCCATTTACCAGCTATTTTAGGGTTCACTAGGTACCAGGGTTTTGACCCATCCCCATATGATGTCTACTGACCTACCCACAGGATCACCCATTTTCCATCATTTTCCCACTAACACCGGCAAATTTCTTTTACAAAAACGGGCCCCTTCTCTCCTTGAAGATCCACGAGATCTCAGCAGGTAGCGCCGGCCGCGCAGCATCTCTGGTCCTTCGGCCAGCATTCGGCAACCGCACCGCAGCCAGATTTTGCGGGCCCGCACCACCGCAAGGACAACTTTAAGCAACGAATAAAGTATAGTATAATAAAGTGATATTATAATCATCAAGAATCAAGAATATAAATTCAAACCAGTTCAGACCAACAAATTGATGGGAACGTTAAAATAACAAAATGATGGGAAATTGATTCAACTCAATGTCATTTGCAGGAGGAGGTCCATCATGGCACGTAGGACAGATGGAACCCCCCTGCACAGGGCCATATCAAACCGCCCATTAGGATTGCAATCATCCAGCGATTTATTCCGAACTGGTTGCAGTCTATACTTAATATGAATTAATATGTAATCCAAATCCAACAGCTGTGCTCCTCTCCATTTCACCCATCTCCATCTCATCCTTCGGTGCCTCCACCACTTTGGGCGCCGTTTCAGGTGCTGGGACCGGCTCGGATGGTGCGAACTCGATGGTGTCGCTGCGGTTGGGCACCACCAACTCCGCGGAGTTCAGCTGCCACACGGGGTTCTCCCATAGCACCAGCAGTCCAAAGAAGCCTAGCTGGGAAGGAACAAGGTTGCTTTAAAGAAATCGATTTCACTTCTGTCAATCTTTGGTTTTTGAAAAAGTGACGTCATGTTTACTGATTGCTGATTGCTTGGCATATGGCAGCTCGTCGTTGTGAGTAACGTATCCACAAATAGTTCTTCGTTCTGATGATCAAATGGCATGACCAAACCACTTTTTGGGGTTTTTTTTTGGATCCCCAGGTTCAGGCAACCAACAACAGGGTACCCCGTGGTACCTGCAGCCACCAGTAAACCGAAGCAGCAACGCCGAATCATGCAGCCTTCCATCATTCGAGCGGCAATCATTGAGGGAACCCCCAGCAAAATACGCAAAATATCTGGCAGGGGCATGCAGGGACCTTATTTTTCCATATGTTTTCTATGCTCGATTTATATGTCTGCCAATTCCCACAGATTTTCAGCCTTCGAAATCGTGCCAATAGCATGTCAGATTGTGGGAACCACAGATGGTCAACCATCCCGTTTCGGGCGCTGTGGGCGCGCCATGGCGCAAGCGATTCAGAGGCAGAGCTTCGCTATGGGAAAGTCATGAGGCGTTGCAGATCGTTGCAGGTAAGTTGACCCCCTCGTGCAACCAGAACCAAGTCGTTGCTTCACCCATGCGTTGGTACCATCTCGCAAGGAACTGGAGAGTGAATTTCTGGACTCAAACTTCCATTGTCGGGTTTGGGTCAAGTTTACCTAGTACCATGCAAAAAAAAAAAAACTGTTGCAGAAAGTTGGTGGTTCAGAATACTAGAAAAAGAACTCACCCAGATTTGTTGGTCGAATTAATGGTGTTTTCCATGCGAAAAAAATGCCTGTGGCTTGATCCCGCCACAACTTCCCAGACATTGATTTCACCCCGACAGCCCTGGACATTTGAAGTTCTGTAAACCATCATAAATGTCCACAAATTCCAGTTTTATCATAGTTGGAATGACCTTTCAACGCCATTTGGGCCAGAAAAAAAAACAAGCGCTTCACTTCACCACACCTCTTGGCAAATCTGTTGCTCAAACCGGTCCCAACGAAGTGACCCAAACACATCCCCATGTCCTCTAGCAGTTGACCACTATTCACCATCCAGTCCAGGAACTCAACACAGCATTTCGAGTGAATCAACACAATCAACACAATCAACATAGCAACATCCAGTAAATTAAATCAACAGAAACACAACATGCCCAGTACATCAACAGAGTTAAAGTGATACCATAAACCACCAACCATTCACCACTGACCAAGCCGAAAAATGGGAACCGCTGCTCGCAGGACCCGCTTGGCTTCGGCCGCGCTGACGATCCGCTGGTACTCATCGAACTCCGCCGTGACCTGCGGATTGGGGTAGTCTTGGTGAATATGACTACTGTCAGCAAAAAGGACTTACAATATAAATATACATATATATATATATAGATAGATAGATAGATAGATAGATAGAGATAGATAGATAGATAGATAGAGATAGATAGATAGATAGATAGAGATAGAGATAGAGATAGAGATAGAGATAGAGATATAGATATAGATATAGAATGATATAGATATATATAGATATAGATATAGATATAGATATAGATATGGATATGGATATAGATATGGATATAGATATGGATATAGATATAGATATGTATAACCTGGACCTAGCCTTTCCACTAAGTGGGATTCTCTAAAATCTAAAAATAGGGTCTGCCCAGTCTGCCTGCAGTATTCCTATCTGGAGGAAGCATCAAGTTCCACTGAAACTGAGGTGTCTTGAAGTACCATAAAGTGAGCACCAAGGCAGCGTCTGAAATCATGGCACGCTGGAACTCCACTCGCCAGGCTGACCAACATGTCCCATCGATGAGCGGGCGAGCCAAGGGCTACCAATCAAACAATGATAGAAAAAAAAAAATGAGATTGATCTCATAGAATTGGATTATGGGAAAATTTACAGGAAAGCCCTATATTTGATGGTAAAAACCATGGTTTCCTGTAGATTTTCCCTTAAACCAATCCAGTGATGATCATGTTCACTATTTTTGTTGCGTGCATTTTTTGGGGACGTAGCCTTGAAATCTATGTCAATCAATTCCCTCTCTTGAGCCAAGTTTCAGGGATCACTGATGCCTGATCCAATGGCTAAACTTAAACTGATTTTTTAGTTTACTGGCTACTGTCTGGATATTATGAATTAGTATACAGTATATATATATATACATATATATATATATATATAATTACATATATATATATGGACACACAGACACATACATATTATTCCCCACATGCAGAAACTTAACCAACCCAGATCCCGTGGCCTGTTGTTTGAGGTCTTGGACTTGATGAAAAGGGCTCCAGTAGGGATCTATGTTGTGCTTAGCAGCAGGCCTCCAACGTGTTTTGGAAACCAGCAGGGAACATCAACAGGAAAATCCTAAGCACCTTTCAATGGATTGAAAGGAAAATCCTAAGCGGAAAAGCATGGTACCTCTGTGTTTTTTGTCCAGTAATAATGGGGTTCCTGTAAACTTTCCCATCATCCAATTCCGTGGAACTTGGCAAAAAGACGGCGAATTGACTATAGACTATATCTGGTTGGTGGTTTCAACCCCTCTGAAAAATATTAGTCAGTTGGGGTTACTATTCCCAATATATGGAAAAATAAAAAATGTTCCAAACCACCAACCAGATATAGTTGATTATCATCCTGTCTTTGTGAATGACACTACCAAAATATAGGGGATCCAGTGTATCAGCACCTGATACCCGGACCGGGTTTGGGCTGGATATGGCCTCATTTTTGACCAGTTCATCCCCTATGAATCTGGTGGATCTGCTTCCGATGACAACCCGAGCCAAGACCCCCATGTCACTTATGGACATTCATCTGGCTATTCACAGGGTCCATTATGCTTCCCCTGTTGACCTTGAATTAAAAGACCATTTCAAGTGATGTAGACCCCCAAAAAATGATCAATCCGATTGTCAACCAGATATATATATATATATATTATCAAAAATATCGAAGATTGGATATTATTCATCCTGATGGATATGTAGATGGATGGATATATACTATCAAAAATGCATAGTCCTCAGCTTATCATCCATCTACAAAAGTCAAAGCCGGTGGTATCGTAGTATCCAGCTGATCATCCCAAGACAGAATGGTCTACTGGGGGATAGATGATGATAGATGTATCTATATATATATATAGTATATATATAGTGTATATATAGTATAATATTATATATATAGTATAATATATTATATATATATAGTACCCATGTAACCATGACGTGTCTATACTACCCACTTTGCTTTCAGGCTTTGGGACACCCTTGGGACACATGAAAGACCCCATCTCAACGCCCAAAGTTCTCCGATAAATTCCGCAAGACATCAAAATGACCGGAAAATCAGCAGAAAAGTGATGAACCAGTGACGAACCAATAGAAAATATTAGAAAATCGCTTTCCAAAAGTTAGAGACAAGCTCGAGCCACAAATCAAATCCAGCCAAGTCTCCCCGAGAGGTCTGAGATGGCGTTGCCAGTGGGATCCACCCGCGCAAAGATCTGGGGATGGTCACCAGTCAGCACGGCAGCACGGTTGGGAAGTCCCCAATCTCTGGGATAGAAACCATGCTATGATTGAGTAGATCAACTATTTCTATGTGCCATTTTGAATAGCTATGTTCAATTACCAGAGGGTATATTAACCCAAGCACTTCTATTCTATCCCAGTAAAACGGACCCCAGACGAAGAGATCCAGTAGCAAACCTGAGGCAAAGAGGAGTTGTTCTTGAGGGAAGAGAATAGATGTAGCTTGGTTTCCATGTCTCAACAACATCCCCAAATGGAACCTTGCGAGTCAGCTCGATCTCATCTTGTTTCAGCTTCACGATGGCGTTGGTGTCCTGAGGCGTGCTGCTTCAAGGGGCTGCTCTCCTTCGCAGCTGGTTTGATGTATGAAACCCTGGCGAATTTCATCTGATTCCATGGCAAGGAAGCAACTTTTTTTGAGTCCTTCAATCCAGTCATATCCAGTCTGTCACCAGCACTTCAACCAGATCACACTGCTGGCAGAGAGGCACTCGTGATGAACATCCCCCCAGCCCTTCATCGAAAATGGGCCGTTCTGTCCAGGAAGAACTACATAGTCACATAGTATCACATAGTCATATTATGTCAGATTCATCCCATGTTATCCAACCATGTTTGGTGTTTAAATTCCAAGCATGTTTTGGCCCCATGATGTCCCATGTTTTTCATGGCTCAACTGAGGTCCCGCACCAGGTGCTGATTGAAGCCCGCTTTCATGTCCAGCCCACTTCCACTTCCGTCTTGCGTCAGCAAGGCTCTGCGCCGCCGCACCTGGAAGAAGGGTTGGGAACATGCGGGAACCATGTGGGAACCATGTGGGGACTCTCTGTGTTTTCTTGGACTTCATATATGTGTTTTTCTGTGGTTTTGGTGTGTGTTTTTGGAGGTGTTGATATGTTTTCAGGTCCTTTTTTGGCGAGTTCTTCGTGTTTTGCCGGGGGCGAAAATGGTTCCCTCTGAGGATGTGACACCATCCACAAGCTCCTCCGAGAGCACCAAGGACAGCCCAAGCCCAAGATTTCTCTCATCACTCAGATCATACTCAAAAAAAATGGATAATTGATGATATTTGCCTATTGAATATCTACCTATTACATTATTTGCACATATATATATATATACATAATTATACATATATACAGACATATACATATATATTCCGTTTGGAATATGCAAATACAGTCGATCTTGGCTTTCACTGTAGAATAACGAACTATATAAATGGTATGAAGAAACAACTACGCCACATTCATCAACACTAGTTGGTATGGAAAAAAATATCGCCATCGCTCCAAGTGCTTCATCCGAAATTGGATTGGCTCACTCCATAGCAAACCCCAAAAAGATGCCCTGTTCTGCATCTGGGGATTCCTAAAAAAAGGTCCAAATTCCGGGTCGGCACGGAAGGAAGATCCCAAAAATCCTTCCCGGTTAGGTAATAACATCTAATAACCCAGTTCTACATGGAGATTCCTGGGCCAAAAATCAAGGGGTCAAAAGCTAACCATTCAGAAGATCCTTGTAGCATCCGCTCCTGAAGTAGCGAATCAGCACTCCCACTCGCGCTCACCTCAAGGCCCATGGTCATCTCCGCTATCCAATGAGTTTTTAGTGAAAGCCCTGAAGTTCAAGAAATCTGCTCAACCAAAAACACTGGTTGGTGGGACCGAACAAGTTCCGCCGTTGCCTCACTTCAGCCCAGCCTTCGTTTCCTGCATCAGCAACTTCACTGGTGCTTCGGAAGCCTGAAACCGAGATGTGACAGCTGGGAAAAATGACAGGAAAACCCCATTCAATCCGCTCATGGATTTGCCTTTGAGACAATATGTTTGTATCCGGCATTTTCAGACACATTCATTTTAAAAAAATGTCGAGATGGCCTTCACATGCCTTCACTATGTCATCCACAATGGAGAGTTTACCAACTAAAAAATGGAAAGTTTACTACTAAAACTTGGTGTTACAATCTATGACTATATAGTTTTGAAGTGATCTGTTCTTTTCACAGGAAACCTACAGCATGGGTTCTGTACCATCCAAAAAAAAGACAACAAACAAGTCTGGGAAAACCTCACAAGTGAATGGCAATAGGTAAACAGACCAGATTTGCATACATACTCTCATGTATGGTACTTGTGGGAATGTGGGGTCGATGTTCTCCATCATCCCAAACGCAGGTTTACAGTCCAATAAACCACACCTTGATGGGTTTAGAATTCTCCCATAGTCATCCCATCCCATCGTTGGTCATGGATCCCGCAAATGTCTGAAAATCATCCACGGATGAAGCAGCCAACGCAAAAAAAAAACATCAAAACGGCCATGTATTGGAAGATAAATCCATATAAATCCCAATTTTCCCAGAAAAATTCAGGTTGCCGAGACGGTGCATTTTCTTCCGCTTTCCTATGCTTTCCTGCCTCATCCGGAGCCTCTCCAGCCTCATTCCGACCATCCAAAGGGGTGGAAATCCCAGGAGCGTTCCACTCAGATCACCATGAAAGGAAGAAGGGGCCACAAAGGGCCACATCCATCTTTTGTTCTTATGGTTCCTCCAAAAATAGTCATAAAGGAATCAACTCCATCTGGTTGGTGGTTGACCTACCCCTCTGAAAAATGATGGAGTTCGTCAATGGGAAGGATGACATCCCATGTATCATGGAAAATAAAAGTCATCTTTGAAACCACCAACCAGCCATAAAATATGAATAAGTACTGTGCAATTTTCCGAAAGAAACTTGGCTCCCGGCAGCACCACGGATGCTCCCTCTGAAGGTCCAGCAGCATCGAGGTCTGGCGCTGCTTAGCTATGGCTTAGCTATGGGAAATCTGTGGGTTTCCCTAGAGTAAAATTTGATTTGCTGCAAATGGTGGCTTTTCAATATGTTTTGGATTATTTTTGTATGTTCACTGGAGGGTAGTCTGGGTATATCATGGTAAATCCAAGTTGTAGCAACCCGTGAAACCGATATAATGACCCGAAATGATGGTTGGTCGATGACAGATCATATGGTGGTAAGCCTAAAACAAATAAAGCGGAAACCAACCCCAATGACTTACCAGTTCCATCTGTAGGATTGAAACCATCCCAAAATGGTGGGTCGTGGCATTGGATTTACCACGTTGACAAAGAGAATTGGGATTTGGCCAAGGTGACTGTGGATTCAAGCACGGATAGCTCCCAGTTCAATGGGGATGCTATCCTCGGTTTTAGAACATGGCAGTGGGAAGAAAAGCGATGCCTTCTGGGGAAAAGTCGTTCTTTGCCGGGGGGTTGTCGGTTGCCCAGTACATGTAAATAGAGGGTAGACCTCCAAAGTCAAGAGATTGACTCGCCAAAACTCTTTCACTTATTTCACTTTGCAAGGAAAACCACTGGTCAAGATATGTCAGTATCCCCCTTCTTTGGGTCCTTCTTTGGGATTTGGCGCACTGAACGAGAAGAATGAACCATCTGAAATCTTGTGGGATGCCCAGGTTCCTACAGCTATGCTAAGCTACAGCCATTGCCTCACTACATCCAAGGAAGGTTTGTATCTGCCAGTTTTCCCTGTGTTGGGAATGGATCAGAACCCTGGTTACCTAGTGAACATCCAAAACATGACCCAAATAGACTGCGCTGGGCCGTTCGCCAACCACTTTGGTGCTGCGGTGCTTGAGGTGTCCCCACCTTCCTTTTTTGTTCACACAGCGCGAACGGCTTCGAGCAGTTCAGGGTACCGGGATACAGCAGTCCACTTGTGTAAAGTTTCAAGTCGGATGTTTTGCCCAGGCTGTTCCTCCTGTAGAGAGGGGTATGTATGTACATAAGTGCGTGTATTGCAGGTCTTTTGCAAAATAAAACTCCCTGGCTTTACAGTTCATATGCGTTCATATGCTGCAACTTGGATGCATTCGACTGACAACATGAACCACTGCCCTGAACTCTGCCCCCAGACGTGTTGACTGGGATAGCTACGAAATACCTGGACATCGCAAAATTTGGACGTCCTTGGCAGCGATTTTGCTGCAACCATCTCGGATTCGCCATTGGGGAGGATGTGATTAGGTCCAGACGCTGAGGCCATTGAAGTCACCAATCATGAAACATTGCAGCATGATGTAGGAAGACATCATTCGATTTGCAGATGATGTTGAGTATGGCTGTGGTTCAATCTCATGAAGCTCAAAAACTGCTGTGTTCAAAGTGCGAAGCTAGATCTGCAGGTGCATCTGTTTTAAGTGGTTGACCTTTATCCAAGTTTTGCAAACGTCCCTCACGCTTGAATCCTCTACAACTTGCAGGAGTGAAACCACCGTGCCTCCCTTCACATAGAGACAGACAGAGGCTCCTTGTGGGATGCGTTTTACCCCATGAAACTGAGGATATGGCACAACGCCGACCACATGGCAACAACAGCACCAAATTTGAGACCAACTATCCGAGTGGAAGAAACTCTAGACAGGCTGGCTGCCCAACAAGTTTCATGGCTGCCAAGAACCACCAGGATGTACCATAAAGACACCAAACGTGAGGTTTGTTCTTTAAATATTCGAAGATTTACACATCTGCGTATGTCTCAAAAAAAAATGTACCCCCTTTTTTTACCAAAAATCCAAGGGTTGATCACCATGTTCCTCATTCAAATGATCATAAACTGGAGTATATACAAACACATTCTGAAGGACACCTAGAATGTCTCAACATGATATAACCAAAAAAATGATGTTGAAAATTGAGAGACAGAACCATTCTTGTGGGTTCATGGCCCTCCATGGATTTTCTGGGCTCGTCCAGCCAAAAAACCTCTTTCTGAATGATGATGGCCCGGTGCGGTACGACCTCCTCCCGGAAGTCCTGGGCAAAAGAATGGTTCTTTAGGATACACCATTGTTAGTAACTGTTAGGAATATCAATGGAGTGTTAGTAAAATTCTAACCATGCAACTAACACCATTCATATCATCCAATATCAATGGATTGTTGGTGTGTGTAACTGTTAGGAAGTGGTTGATCCAATGGAAAAATCCTGGGCTTTTGCAGAGCTTTGTCCAGATCGCCAGGTAACCATCCCCAAATCCTCACTCCAATAGGCCCTCACTCCAATCATCATTACAATCATAACTGGAATCATGATATTCATCCCCTGAGAATCATCATAATTCATATAGTATAAAATCATAGTAATGTTCACCATTAGAAACAGCATCTATGATTAATATAGTATAATTATAGTAATGTTCACCATTAGAAAAAAAAATCACCTAATCCAACTATCGACTATGAGTATACGTGTTTAACTATTAAATGTAGCCCCAATATCAACCATCAACTATCAACTATCAACTCACCCAACTATCATCATTTGTCGGCATTGGTACATCAATGTAAATAACTATCGTTGTTCATCAGTACAAAACAATCCGTATTCTGATCAGTATATCCCCAGTATGTATCATTATGTAACCATGTTCCACTATAGTTATCATTATAGTCCTATTCTTATGAAAAATTCATAGTCATTATCAACTATCAACTATAAGTATCATGTAGTATAATCCTTTAACCCAATATACATCTTCAAAGCTCAGATTTTTTTTTCACCACTACTAACCACTATAAAACCTATGGTTCTGGGTAAATTAGAATATTTCACCAACCTGAATAGTTCGGCCAATTGGGGATGATTTCCCTAACATAAACCATGATTTCCAGGGTTCGGTCGTAGAATGAGGTCGTTATAATTTACCCAGATGGCCTTGTTCACCTCCGGAGCCATCAGCGCAGGCAGCGCCACGGCAATGGGCTGCGCAGGATCCCAGGGATCTCCTGGATGTGAAAGCGCGGTTATACGTGGGATATCATAAACATCATATTATGCCATTATGGTATAGATATACCATGTATAATATTACCCATTATAATATACCATGTATCATATACATTATATGTATTTATTATAGTATAGTATAGTATAGTATGGTATGGTATGGTATGGTATAGTATAGTAGAGTATAGTACAGATCTATAATTTTCATAAATCTATGATAGTTAATAGATCGAAAAAAGATAGTATATCATAAACATCAATCTATGGGATATCATAATTATAGTATAGATCTATTATCTATAATGGCATAATATGGGAAATCAATCTATTATTATAGTATAGATTTATGATTTTCCCATAGTATCTATAATGATCCCAACAAACATATCATAAACATCATATTATGCGGTTATAGAAAAAAGATCTATAAGTTTCCATATGGGATAACATGGGTAATATTATATACCATAATGTGGATATAACATGGGTAATATAATATTATGGGTATAACATGGGTAATATAATATTATGGGTATAAACAATATGGATATATTATGGTTCTGATATACATGTGTATATACATCTATAATGTATAGCAAATAGCAACCACATCATATTTATCTGATATATCTGATATTATCTGATCTTGTTATTGTTTATGATGGGTATTAAATATATATATATGATATTATTCATAATATTGACACATATCATATTTAGATTTATCTGATATATGTATAATGTATAGCAACTAGCAAGCCAAAAAAAAAAGATCGACAAAAAAATGTCAATATGAATATCACTGTTTCAGTTGGATTGTTATGATCTTTTTCGGGGTGCTATGTATATGTATATATAAACAAAGAAAATCAGCTAACATCATTATCCAATTGTCTATCATCAGATGGAACATGCAAAAATAACAGAATCAAGCCACAAAGAAGTGGCATAGTCTTCGTTTCATTATGATCGTCTAATGCAAATACCATCTGGTTATTCAACATAGCTATGGAAAATCCATTCTAAATGGAGGTTTATAGCTGGGGAAATCATCTGTTTCTATGGGCCATGTTCCAGTTCGCTATGTGAAATAACCAGAGGGTAACTAGGGGACCACTATCTATCACCAGGGAAACGTTATCTCTTTCCGAGAAACATATTGTTTTGATGGTGGCCGAAGGCGATCTGTGCATCCATATTTGATGGTGAGGCATGGAAGCAACAGGGCTGAAACCGCAGAGATCTACCTGGATGAGTATTCTCGGTTGTCAGTGGCTCATTGCTTATCAATGCTTATCATCAATACCCTTGGTGGCTGATTCGTACATCTATTAGAATCTATAGACGTAATTGAATATCAAGATATATCAAGTCTATCAAGTCTAAATCATTGAAACTCGGGGCCATAGATTCCAAGGATAGACCCAGGCGTATCATTCCAATTTGTACTTCAACTACTGGCTGATGCGAAAATCAGTCAACACCTCAACACTCCCGAGGTCGCCTGAATTCAGTTGCCCTTCCAGATCCGCTCCAATCTGGGCGAAGGGTGGGATGCTCCAGTGATGATCAACTGGATTTGGGGATACCCGTCGCGTCAGAGGAATCCATGGCTGGGTCTGTGTCAGATTTAAGCGTTACCAACAAAACCCATGGTTTTTTGCAGGCCCATGGGGCCTGAAATTGTGACAACGATTTCGAAGAACTCATGGAAATTCCTCAAGAAACGCTATTCATGTTCTAGTTTTTTACCGCGTGGAACATAGAAGTTTCTACCATTTTCGAAAACAGCCATCCTGCAGAAGGGGATGCCCCGAGTTCCCCAGAGGGAAAACCTTTCAACCGTCCCAAAAGACACATTTTTCAGACCATTTGTTTATCTGTTTGGTGGTTTCAACCCCAAAAATATGCTTGTCAATTGGTGATCATCATCCCATTTCTATTGTTAGTTGAAAATATAGTATGTTTGAAACCGCCAACAGGCATCATCATTGGTTGTTATATTCACTATATCATATCCCATAATAGCCCCATGATAGTTGGCTAGATTCCCATTTTGTTTAACACCATCAGTCTCATCCCCGATTCATATTCCATTAATATTATCGTTATGGTTGGCCATATAAATCACCACCATTTCCAATATCAATCCCCATTAATTCCCATCACTGTAATCTCCACAGTTTGTTGGTTTCATCCATATGTTTTCTCGGGTCACTCACCATTTTGCTGCTCAATTTCCTCAACTCTTGCTGTTCAAATACCCATTTAGCTCGACTATTCTCCCATTTTTGTGGCTTAAATCCCCATTGGTTGTCGGTTCCTGCATTTCCTTACTTGTTGGTTAGATGCACTATTGGTTAGATCCCAATTCCCATATCAATTCCCATTAGTCACCATTTATCCCGCTGGTCAAAGCTCCATTTATAGACGATAATAGTTGGTTTTACATTCCCCAAAAAATATCCCCGTGATAGTGGGTCAAATCCCATTGTCAGTTACAGTCATTCCCTGTTAGCCGGTTAATTCCATTCTTGTTTGAATCCATGAATCACTACCCTCTGGTAATTTGTTACATAGCGAACTGGAAAATGGCCCATTTAGTTCGTGGATTTTCCCATTGACAATGGTGATTTTCCATAGTTATGTAAACGTTTACCAGAGGGTAAACCTCCATTTTCCTATGGTTTTCCTATTAAAAATGGTGATTTTCCACTAATCCCCCCGTTGTTTGGTTAAATCCCCATGGTTCGGCTGGCCGAAAGTCGTCACCGCACCGACCCCACCGCGCCTCTGCAGATGTGGTGTCCATCGCCTCATGCAGATCCACCAGGCCGCCGCGGCTGCAGCAGCCGTCCCAGCGAGGTACACCTGGCCGGGACGACGAAAAGGGCGGGGAAATCAGTGCGTGGCTATACAGGCAACGTTGGATGGGGGTAAATCTCAACTTTTCAGGGGTAAACCCCAACTTTGAAAAAGGGAGGAGGACCACACAGAAAGATGATGATATGATTTGTAGCATCAAAAATTCGGAAATGAACGCCATTTTGGTGGTATATCACCTATCAGAATGGATACCACAACGGCCCATGTCCAAATCAAGCATGGTGCATCACTTTCTGAGCTGCTGAGATGCCTGTTTTCAAACATATGAACACATTAAATATATAACTGGTCCCCGTTTAAAAAAAAATGAGAATACCTCTCTCCGAATTCCCATCAATGAAGGTTTCTGCCCCCGGCGCCTGATCCGCAGCAGGTGTCCAAGGTTTCAGCCTTTCCTCAGCTGATTTCACCAGAAATTTCCAGAGAATGTGGTGAGAACACACAAATGTTGTAACAGAACAACCAACCACATTCCAGCCTCATATTTGATTCGAATCAGATGAATCAAAGACGCCTTGGGTTTTTCCACAGGCACGCGCTGGAGCTGCACCTTTTCTCAACTCTTCGCCACAAATTGGGGACACTGCATTGGCAGTTTGACATTTGGCCAGGTTCGTGCTGCGCACGAGAGCGGTAGGCATCGAGGGGGATGAATTGGACATGCAACTTCAATCTATCGCACTTCAGGCCAGGTGGTAAAAACCCTACAAAGCAGGGAAGCAGCTCAAGCTAGTCGATTTTTCTCGCGAGCTTGCTGCTGATTTGGTCGATGACAGTAGGGTTGGAAGGGCATCTTCTTCTGGCAGGCTGTCATTCAAGATCCTCAAAGCCAGCTGCTTGCTGCCATGGTGTGTGCCAGTCCCAATATCCCAATTGGCCCATTACGATCCACAAATGCAGGGGACCCAGGCCTCAAAGGCCTGGAGCTACAGCTCCAGTTGTCAATTCTAATTGATACCAACTGAAGAAAAAACCTCCAGCATCCACCAAAAAACAAACAAAACCCATACAAAACCAACAATGCATTGTAGTTGCAAAGAAAGGCTCCTGAGCAACTTACCGAAATCCACTTCAAAGTTCTGGTGGGCAACGATTAAGCAATCCTTGGTTGACCAATCGACCCACAGCATGGATACTGCAGTGATATCCAACAGATCCAGTGAATAGACCTCTCGTTTCCGAAACGGCCCGCTCCACCTAAATCGTCGAACAGTGATTCGAGAGTCAATAAACAATGTTTCTCTCGAATGTTCAAAATGTGTTTTTCCTTTCTCCCAGGCACCCTCAACCCTCTAGACCCATCCAAACCGCTTCCCCAAAACATCGCACGACGTCACGACATGACACCCGGATGGATTTCCTGACGAAGCCGTTGGTGGCATGAAAACCACCAGGCATTTGCTCCACCAAACTTTGGATCATCGCCTGGTCCTTCGGGTCAGTCGCTGTTGCATCCCTTAAATCCAGGCTGGCTAAACCTCGGTGCTGCGGAAGCGGCTTGGTCATTGGGGCACCCCGAAATCTGCTAGTCATGGATTTTCCCGGCGATTTGATGGCCGGATGTTGGGGATAAATCCACCGTTTTCAAACAAACCCAGATAGAGATGTGCATTGATATGACAAGTCTTTGATGATTTTTGTTTTCTTGGCTTGTGGGTTTTTGCTCCTTTGGGTTTTGATAGCGACAATAGAAAAGGTGGGACGGTCTGCATGCCTGATTCCCCAACTGGTGTATAATGTGTGTGGATCCTGAAACTCAAAGTATATGTACGGTTTGACATAGTTGTGAAATAAAAGAAAGCAGCCAAACAAATAAGTTCGTGCAAAGTCTGGCACTCAAGCAATGTTCAATTTCTGTCATCCCCCTATACTGCTTGGTTGAGAACCGGATTCCCATTATGGTTGCATTCAATATCCGCAACAAACCAGGTAGGTTAATAAACCCCCCAAGTCAAAACGGATCAACCATTGATGGTTCTGTCCATGATAGTTCAATCCCGCTTGGTTGATACTTTCGATGGCCCATTCGATGAATATCAACCAGGCGCAATAAGGCCGAGCAACACGTGGCCACCTTCATGGCGATTTCAATGCCACCTTGACCGCTCCGAAGGACTCCACCTCAGTGAACAACTGACGTCCTGTGAAGCCTCCTGGTCCGGCCAAATCATGTACGTATATATATATATATATATGTGTGTGTATTATATTATATTATATTATATTATATCATATATTATATTATATAATATAATATTATATCATATTATATTATATTATATTATATCATATTATATTATATCATATTATATTATATTATATTGAATTATATTATATCATATCATATAATGTTATCTTTTATTACATTACATTACAGTACAGTATATTATATTATATTATACTATATTATATTATATTATAGTATAGTATATTATATCATATATATTTATTCTTATAGGTTTATTATGATATAATATTACATATAATATTAAATTCAACATTATATTTATATGTATATTATAGATAATCATCTATTATATATATTATACAGCCATAGTAACCCCCAAAAAGAAAACCTTTAGATATTTAATACAGTTATTGTATGCGTATAAGTGTACAACATTGTACAACTGTATAATCCAAATTGGGATAGTTTACTATTGGTTTTACCTCATTGCTGTAAAATACTTGTCCCTTATTGACAAGTCAAGGGACTGGAGGTACAAAGAAGAAGACCTTGGAAGCTTTCCCTCGCACGCTCACTCGCAATGAGTTTGGTTTGAAGAAGCTCAAACAAACACCATGCCCTCCGCAATGGAAGTGCCTGTTCATCCAGGACCATGACCTTGGAGACAACCGGTGGGATTCAACGTGTACAGTTGATCACTCCATTTATACTGGCTGGCTGAGCGGACTTCATTAAGATATATAAGCTAGTGTGGCCACATGTATCGTCAATCAACAGGGGTTTTGAATACTGCTTATTTGGAGCACTCCTCAAACGGAAACTTGTCAAGTTTGCCAAGCAGCTGTCCCCTCACAGGTTTCACTGCGCAGCGACTTATAGAAGGAAGATTGCCGATAGTCACCACGTCCAAGTTCAGCTTCCACCTACCCAAGTCGAAAAGAAAATCAGAGCTCCCTCTGATGTGTGGAAGATGTCTTAGGGATGACCCAAGTGTTGAGATCGAAAGGATCACGATCCGGCCATGATTCATGCACTACACTGCTAAATTACCCTCTGGTTATGTCAAAATAGCTATTGAAAATGGCCATTTATAGTGAGTTGTCCCATTAAAAATGGTGATTGTCCATAGCTATGTTAAATTACCAGAGGGTACGTTCAAGAACACCAATGAAGTTTGCGTTTTAGTGCCAAAGGTGACCCATTCGATGCGGCTCGTTGTAGAAAGCAGCGGCAACTGTGAGACCCTGCACAAGTTTTTGGGGCCGACATGCGCATAGAAGTCATACATGTAAATTCCCCTACAAATGGGTGAGCCAAAGTAGATAGAAATAGTCAAATAAGAATACCATCATAGGAAGATCTATTCGGAACAGGTACAGATACTCTGACAACTGCAATGGTTGTTCAGTAAGCTTACATCTGTTTGCATCCATGAGGGGCAAGTGGCTACCTTGCACCATGAAGCCTTTAACAGTTTAGCCAACCACCTGTCCAAGCATGTTGTTGAACGGTGATTGAAAGCATAGTGCCTCCCTACAAAGCCACTGACAAAGACCATGCAACCTTCAAAAGCATGCAAACACATTGCAGCCCAAACATGCCCTAACTCCCCAAGTGAAGCCATACATGTCCGAACAGCATCGTCTGCCCTACCTCCCATTGATTGTTGCTGAAGGTGCAAATCCAATAGGCAGTGCTATGCCACTCCACTGCTCCATCGGACTTCGCATGATTTCGGACAGCAGCGACAAACTCCTGGAAAGGAGTGCCTTGATGGGCCAGCAACGGACCCAAAAACCAGATCACCAACAACATCCATGGTGGGGATCAGCATCAAAAAGCTGCAGCCTTTTGGCTTAGCCAAGATACCCCAGTAGTGGCTCACGAACCAATTCACCTTGTTGGGACCTACAAGCTCTGCATAAGAGACTTTGCAATCCTCTGTGAGTGGAATGATCAAGTTGGAGCAGATGTAATACATGCTGCGATCTTTGATGAAGGCCTGGAAGAACTCATAGAGCCATCCAACTTGTCCTGAAAAGATGGGATCATCCCAACACAGCCATGGCTCAAAGGACTGAGCAACGACTGGTTCAAAAAGTTACCCCACTGGGCCATGGCGCCACTAGCCGGAACCCCAACTGACCAGCCTCATATATCCCTGTTTTTGACACTGACCACAGTAAGACGGAACATATTATAAATATGTTCACCCAAGAAAATCTGGTTCGAGCTCAGCGTCCAATGGTGATGGCTCGTTCAGGTCCTCTGGGGCACCTTTTCAGCGGACGTGTCTTCTGCAGCTCTTCCATTTGCTCTTTGAAGCGCTTATGCTTTCGGGCCAGAAGAGTCCTGGAGGCCGTTCCCTGTGCCCTGGGCTCCTTGAAGGCAGAGCCACCCTTATTTTGATGTTTTGAATTTTTGAACGAATCAATGCGGCAAAGCTCTGTCAAAAAAAACAATCATCCACTGTTTCGCACCGCTGCTACTGAGGAGTCCCAAGCGAATATCTGATACACAAAAAGGTGATCCTGCCAAAGCCAATGAGCTTTGTGCAAGAAACATCCTATTCCTCATCTTTGTTAAAACACAAGTCACTCAAGAAGGTGTTGTGCTGCTTAGACTTGACCCACAAAGCTCTTGGCTCAGGTCCTGCTGCTGATCCAATAAAAGCCAAGCCATAGAGCAAAGCTGCTGAGCACAGCCAAGCCCACGGCCAGCAGCAGCATCCGCGGAAGGAGTTGATGGCCCAAGACAACCACAGGGGTCAGCAGAAAGATTAACCAAAGGATGGAAGGGATCCGAAGGAACCCCGTACGGAGTAACGCTGAAGGAAAATGAATGCGCAACGATCCGATGGTGGTGTCCCATGGTCCCACAGTTTCCTTGGAGTTGACAAACATGTCAATCCACCAAACAGGTTCTGGTTAACTTTGGGAGTGCAAAGGTAATGAATGGGATTTGCCAATCAGAAAAAATGCAAATCATCTGATTGAAAAACCATGAAGTACGATTGCTTATTCGCGCGACCAAGAAAAGAAACAACGGTCGTCTTTATCGACTCCAATCCGCTTCATCCCCAAGTTTACCATAAATGAGTGGTCCACAACATCCATATGGGTTAAAGTGTAAAACATCAAAATATGGGTGGTAACAATTATTGCTTCATTAAGCTCCAAGAAAAATCTGAATGAAAGTTGGGTCTCAGCATGGATCAACTGCAAGTCACTTCCTGCGGTGAAGCAACCCCCAAGGTACCCCCATGGCTTGGACAATCTGATTCAGGTGGTTCCAACATGTTTCACTGGACTTATTTTCATCATGGTTCACTGCTGGTTGGTGGTTTTAACAATCTTGAAAAATATGAAAGTCAATGGGAAAGATTATCCCATATATTATGGAAAATAAAAACTGTTCCAAACCACCAACCAGACTGAAAAGTTTGGACTGTTGATGAATCCAAAAAGAAAGCCTCGACCATTGTAGCCTCTGGCAACATAGCTATGGAAAATCACAATCTTTAACTTTAGCAGGCATGTCATCATACATCATCGAAGTACTGTAAATGGGGCATCTATACCATAGCTATGTTAAATCACCGGAGGCTGATTGCAAAGAAACGGAAGAGTTTCCTCCACTTGTTCCAGTTCTTTCACCTGTACCCTCTAGCAATTTGTTACATAGCTATTGAACATGAACATAGAAATAGTGGATTTTCCCATTGAAAATGGTGGATCTCCCATCGTTTTTTGTATGTTTACCAGAGGGTAACAAACTCCCTGCGCCTGAGAGTGCCCGAGCTCTGTAAGGCCTCCGTATCTGGAGATCCTCCAGAGGCCCGCTGCGGGTGTCTCGCAGGGTGACCCAGGCGCCCTGGGCGCCCTGCGTCCGCAACAGGCCATGTGGCCGGCTGGTGGTTACCACAAGAGCATCGCCCTGCAGGGGTGAAGCATGGAAATCTCAAAGTCATTGGGTGCAAAAATGGTGGAAATCCCATGAAATCCCAAACTCATCCGAATTCTCTGATTCAAACGTTGATCAAACCTGCTAAAACCCCTTAGATCCACGGAATGCACGTTGAAAGGTGAAAGCTCACTGGATGACATCTCACCAAACCACACCAGGCGAATTCCCCCGCGACCTGCAAGCTAAGGTCTTCAATGTGCAATTGGTAAAAGCACAGCCATCCAGTGAGAGTCAATGCTGCAATGAGGCACAAAGCCATCATCACCCCGAAGAAAAGGTTCGTCATGCTGGCATGGCAGGTCACCCTCTTGGCGTCTGCATACGCCAGCAAAAAGGAAGCAACACATGGTTCACACTCGCTACGACCTGCGGTTGAGATCATATTGCTCGGACACTGGCGGCAAACCTTCCCTTCATGAGCATAGGTACCAGCCACACATTGTTTACAAGTTGGGTTTCCCCAATCTTCTGCGACCCAGCCCTCTTGACATGCTGTGCACTCAGCGGCGCCCATGTCCGAATAGGTCCCAGGCGCACAGCGGCCGCACTCATGGCTACCAGCTGCTGCATAGCTTCCAGCATGACAACGATCGCATTGGCTGTTTCCCACGGTGGCAGAGAAGTGGCCAGCGGCGCAGCGTTCACAGCTGGAACTACCGGGGCCAGCCATGGTGCCGGGCAAGCATGGAGAACAACGTGCCCCGTGTACTGAGGAAGAGCCTGGGGCACAGGAGAAAAACAACACATGGACACATGGCAATAATTCCTAGATCAACCCACTACAAAATCATGGGTTTGCTTAAAACTCTACTCAACCACTGGTCATCACAGAACGAGTTGTTTGAGCCCCCTGTTTCCATTTGCAAACAGCCTGCCCCCGCCTGCTGAGCATGGCTGGCAGTGGCCCAAAGCCACTTCCATTGTCACAACCTCTTCAAAGCCGTCGGAACATCTTCCAGACTCACAGTTCACCTTCCCCACAGCATCCACACCGCCGAAGGTGTCTTCATTACCTGGAAACATTGTGGCTGCGGAACAAAGTACAGCGAGGAGAATTTCGGCTGGAACCTGCTGTGTGAACATCTTTCAACATCCAAAGAAGCTGTCTATGTTGGAACTCTTGTGGAAAAACCTTTTGGATTCGCCCAGCTGCAAAGGCAGGAGCCATCTCCTCTCATCAATGGTCGAGTTGAGTTGGAAACATTCGACTGGTGCTGGGCCAAGAGGTCATCACGGCAAATACCACGTCCAGAGCCTCGGACGCGTCAGGCTGTGGCATCCCCTATGGTTCTCTTCAACTCGAGTCATAACCAAACATGCTGCTGTCCAACAGACCCATGTTTCAAAAACTTGCTGCATCAAAGAAACATGTGACTCCACGTTGGTCTGTAGCACAGGCCTGGCATTGTCCTTCCGCCGAAGCAAAGCCTGGGCGGCATCCAGAGCAATCATCCAAGTGATGTCCACCCACGCAGTCGCAAACTCCACGGAGGTTCCAGCATTGCCCATGCCTTGGAAGGCAGTGCAGCGGGCTTTTTGATGGGGGAAAATGTGGGTCAAGACATCATGACATCTGAAAAAAATGCCAGAAATAAAGCAAGAGAAACAGGGCATCCGAATTCTCTGTGAAAGTGTTCATGTCTTGGATGTCTAGTCCTCCCCAAAACGGAAAAGACATATTGACATCTCAAAACTCCATCTGGCTGCCCGCTGCACTGTCGTGAAGGCAAGCAAAAGCCTTGGCTCCAAAACCGCGGCCGCCGAGTCTCGGTGATCGGGGTGCCCAGGAAACTCAGGATGTTGCCCTCTCTCCACAGATCGAAGGAATAGATTCTCGGTCCACCTGGCAAGGCATGGCAAGGCTGTGGTTTCCCCCCATAAAAATAGCCAGTAAATGCGGAGACTGAGGATTAACCCTTATGGATTTGGGGATATATTTCAAGACAAACCCATGTCAGCATGCAAACACACTGAAGGTATGAAATAACCTAGATTCAGCCTCGAATGTTCAATGCCAACCAACCACCAAGGTCATTCGTTCAAGGAACCCCTACGGAAACCACTGTTCAAGCATGAGTTTGCGAATGTTTTGTTGGCCATGTCACTTTTCTCATATTCGGAGGCCCATTCGAGGCACTCAAAGTTGCTGCTACATTTTAAGGCGTCTCCTTCTCGCTCGCAGGCATTGATCTGCATGCTTTTATTGAGGCGGATGAGGTCGAGGTCTCCATCCCCGTCGCAGTCCATCAACCGCCACTGAAGATCAGACGCTGCGCTCGTGGGAAGAGCAGTGAAGGGATTTTCTTCAGCTGGCACCTCGATCAACGACGTCTCCTAGCCGTCTTCAGGGCTAGCACTCTGAGCCCTTTACACCTCAAACAAAGTGTTGAGTTTCATTGTTGACCAACAACAGATTCAACATTTTGTGTACCACCTGGCCCTTGCAGGAGCACAAAAACACCAGACCAAACCTGTTTCAGCCCCCCCAATCGCCCAATCCTTCTCGGTTTCGCCGGTTCCATGTCTGCGAAAGAAGCGCCCCTCGGGCGCCAGGATCAGATCTGTCAACCCATCATCATCCCAGTCGACTGCAATGGGTTGAGAGGGGACACCCACCACGCTCTCGTGCCTTGGTGTACCCGTGCTGGATGTGCCATCTGTCGTGGAACTTCTTGATGTGTCCGTGATGATCTCTGCGTACAAATCACAAATAAATAACGAACGGGACCTTAACCTGCTCAGAAATATTAAATAGTTACATTTAATCTGGGTTTCATGGGCAACTTCTTAGAGGGACATGCTGAATTGACAGATTCCTGCTTTTTGAGCCTTTTCTCTCCAAATGAGCGTAATTGCACTAGTCTTGGCATGTTTTCAATTTGCGCTTTTTGAATCTGTTTGAAGTGAGAATTCTGAGCATGTGTTTCAACTAATGTATATTAATATATAATACTCGGTAGAAATGCATAAATTCACGTCCGTCACTACATGCAACTGAGCGTAAAGAGTCAGAATGAGTTTACGTTCAACCGTAAACTGCTACAAGCAAAAAGTGCACATTGAAGATCCTGGTTTGTGAATCTAACCACTCACCGAAATGAACAAAGATGCAAGAAAGTGGCAGATAGTCAACGGCACAGGGCATTCTCACTGCCAAGCCATCGATTTGAGATAGGGCAAAATCATGAGAGAGCACAGCCTTTCCACCTGGCCGGTTCAATCTTTCTACCAGCACTAGAATCACTAGAAGCAATTGGCTCATCCCAGACTGCGGGGGCTGTTGAAAGAACCCATTGCCGCCTTGATTCTCATAGAAGCTCATGTTGACCCAAGAAATCACGATCAAGTCCAGCCGTCCGTCTCCGTTCCAATCCGCGACGCTGATTCGGCAATTCTCTCCTTTTCACCGTGGGCCAAAAACCAAGACAAAGTCATTGAATGCCTGTACATTGATGATTGATCGTAGTTTTGACTAGTGACTAGTGAATAGGATTGGGCCTTTACGTGGATATGAAATATCATGAAATATCACTATCACTCAATCATCGACATGGAGCGACGGATCAAAAATCAACAAAACATTTACTTCAGATGGATCGAAAACTTCTAATCCCTCACCCTGGCAACAGAGCACTGCATGAATTATTATGAATTCAGATGCTTGGACCAGATGCAGCACAGCAATGGAACGCCATCTCGGGATGGTGAGATTTCAACGCACATTTGGACGAAGGCTCACGCGAAGAAGGCGCAAAGGATCGCGCACGTTGCAACGCGGCTGGTATGAGGTTTTCTGCGCACGTACGAAACGTTGGCAGGAGTCAATCAAACTGCAACTCCGACTTGTGCAACCCTTACAGGACTGTATGGCTGCTTGTGCGGAGCTCGACGTGTTGGACAGCACTTTTGCTTCTTTCATGTGGACAGCATGTTCCGTAACAGGTGTACCCTCTGGTAATTTAACATAGCTATTGAAAGATCAACCCATTTTTAATGGGAAAATCCACTATTTCTATGGTCATTTTCAATAGCTATTTTGACATAACCAGAGGGTTTCAAACATCGCTGGACGGTCACCAATCCTCAGGACCAAAGGTTAAAGGGACCAAGAGTTCAGCGAACGAAGGATGGAAGCATTCGGCAGCTATCGAATAGCGCATCTACCCTCTGGTAATTTAACGGTTTGCTATTGAAAATGACCATTAATAGTGGATTTTCCCATTAAAAATGGGTGGATCTTTCAATAGCTATGTTAAATTACCAGAGGGTAAAATATGTGCGTTGATGGGAAGAATACATAAAAAATACAGCTGTTTCATGCAGCTTCATCCCCAATTTGTCAATTTTGACCCAGTCCCCAAATTTCAGCAGCGCCTGCATCAACGTCCTCAAAAGCACTCAGGTTTTGCCTTAAGCTGCCATCTTCTTGGCCCTGAAAATAGCGAACTGCCGGTCCATCCTTGGCGTGGGTATAGCATTTTCGAGGTTCGTCCCACAGCAGCTCCTCAGCCTGGACACCATTGCATTGAGCACGGGATAGAAGCAAGTCCTTGAGGCCATCCTGATTCCAATCAACCCAATGCACTTCATCTCCCAGAAGATCCAGATCCAAAAAAGGATTGGTCGGATTCGCTGAGATGCGGTGTTCCACCAGCATCTGGAGCCTGACATGCACGAGTTCAGAGACAACACGCGGCAGTCATCCCATGACCCCATCTGCCAGAGGTTCACTAAGCCATCACCGTCCAAATCGGCCAGGTAGTTTCTGCCAGGGCCTGTGTACCTGTTCTGCATCGAAAAGAGACCGCGGAAGGGATTCTCCACTTGTTCTCGAAAACTACCATCTGAGAGTTGTTCAATCAAGAACAAGCCAGCATCATCGGAGCGGGCCACCAAAAGGTCTGAATCGCCATCACCGTCCCAATCTTCCACTGCCCAAAGGTGATGACTCTCCAAAATGTGCAGTGGGTTCTTTACACCTGTTCTCTCCTCAACTTTGGACTTCTCTCCGCTTTCTATCCTCTCAAAGTAGCGGTTGTCAACAATCAGGTCCACATCCCCATCCGAATCAAAGTCCAGGGCCTTCAGGAATCTGCATGATGACAGATTCCCCACGATCTCGTGGCTGTAGCCAAAGCTGTCCTGCCCATTCATCATGAGAATGACATGCTCAGAACAGATCAGCAAGTCAAGGGAACCATCATTGTTCCAGTCCACCGCAGCAAAGTTGGAAACTTGGCCAGTCCAATTCAGTAAGCTGATTTGCGAGAAGCTGGGCCTTCCGTCAGGCGATAGCTCTTCGAGTTGCTTGAACAAGACGATCTCGTTCCTTAGCGGAAGCCCGTGTCCTCTCTATGACTTAACAAAGCATTCAGTTTCTTGGGCGTTTTTTGGCCGCTAAGATGGTGAATCATGGTGTAGAAGCTCACTGGATTGGTGCTTCCAACGATGCCTACCACCCTCTCGGTGGTTTTTTCGGGAGAATGCCCAGAAGCAAAGGGTGAAACATAGCTGTTTCAGCCCCACCTGACCACCTAGCGATTTTCTTTCCAAGCTTCGTAGAGTTCTCCTGCCACGGAGTTCGGAGCTGCAGCACATCTACCCTGCCGTCCTTGTCCCAGTCAACGAAAGCCACGAGGGCATCGAAATAGTTCTCTTCGGTGCGCCAGGGGCAGTTACTCCCACTGCGCGATTCCCAGTCCCATTGATGAGTTAAGAGGTGAAGTTCACCCTTGCAGGCATCGTTCTTGGGCAATTGGCACCAAGTGGTCGAAGCCAACACGCACGGGAGGCACCATGGCCAGTGTATCCATGGAATCCATGGCATGAGGAGGTTGAAATGTGGCTGTTAAGACATCCAGCAACAACTCATGGAGTCTCTTGTAGAGGGTTCAGTATGAACTGTGATCAATCGAACTTATTTGTCAAGAAAGCGGGGGTTGCTGGAAGGCATGGAATGGGGATGCCCTTCCAAGGTTGCAAACGCATGGTCATCTCATTCCACTGAGGTGACAGGAAGCAAATCTGGTAAGAATTGCTGTAGGTGGAAGTATCATAAGAACTGCCATTGATACCTGGTGAAGCCAATACTTGTAGCTGACTGACAGCTTTCCCGCAGAGATGGAACTTTGGCACCAGAAAGAGATTATGGCTGATCTGAAGGCGTGATGTTGACGATTCATCGGTTAAAGTACGGCGATTCTTGGACAAATGCTGGCATCGCTCAAAACAGGGGCAATCATAGACAGCCATTATATCACCATAGTTATTTAACTCACCATAGATAGCCATTATATCCTACTTATAACTCGGGGTGCAGTTCCATTTATAAGTAGGATATATCACCATAGTTATAGGGATTGTATCCCAGCTTATGGAGGTGATGACCAGGATTATACCCATGAAAGTCAGCCCAACTGCACCTCCAAGTATGGTTGAATCCCATTAAATCACATTAAACCCCTATTGTTGCTAGTTTAATCCCATTAAATCCCTATTAAATAGGCTAATTCCCATGAAACCCCACTTAATCCCATTAAAATCCTTACTATTGTTGGTTGAATTCCATCAAAAACTCCGCGAAATCTTCCAACCTTCACCCCTTTCGCCTTTCGCACCAAGTCACCCGCTTCCCTCGGCCGCTGCCCGGGTTGTCCCGGCCACGGCGCCGGCGCCGTGGGCGTGGCGGTGCGCGGGCGCAGGGTGAAGGCCCAGGCAGGGACCCTGGGCATGGAGATTTGATCAGTAGGAATGATGGTAATCTCCATCATTAGAATCATCTTTCTTGGAAAATCATTGTTATTCCCAAGAATTTTTGATCATTAGAATCACTTTCCAAGATTAGAATCACTGGGAATGATGGTAATGATTGTAATGATAGGATCTTGGAACAAAAGTAGATAATTTATCCAAAAGATGTTGATTTGCCAACTCAAATAGACTACAAATGTTTTTTACTAGAAAGACTGGTGGATTGAAGTTGTTGACTCGTGGTTGCAATCAAAGGTGGCTTTCTGTCTTTCTGTGGAAAAAAACATGATAAAGGGGATAAACCTAGGGGAAAAGCATCCATGGGAGATTCTGATTGATGGATGTTCCAACCAGAGCCCTATACCTGGCCTCAGGTCCTGGAAAATGTAGTCGGGCAAGGAGAAGAAATGGGTGGCCGGCATCACCAGGTAATTCATGTCCTGATCTAATCCCCGGAGTTCCCCCAGGGAAACCAACAGTGACTGTTGGCACACCCTGAGTGCAGTTTTTCGGGTACTAAGATGGCCTATTTGAATCTATTTGATGCATACCGAAAATAAACCACTACTGCAATCTGAGGAATTTGCCCTGCAAAAGAGAGCTCCAAAACTGAATGAAATTAAAATCGATCAAAACCTTGAAAAAATGTCGGGACTCTTCAGCTTAAGAAGAAACACAAATCTGAGAGACTCTTGGCTGGAACGCCCCATAAGCTGAAGAGCCTGGACTTTTTTGGGATATTTTCTCGTCGGGATGGCTTCGCCAATGCCTATGCCGCTCGACCGCTTTCACTGGGAAGGGGGCATGCGGCTTGGCAAAGCTTCCTACACCAATGCTTTCGCAACAAGAGATGGAGTTCCACTGTGTCTGAATCGCATCCGAAACACCAGGTACTCAAACACATTTCCAGATCGGATCTTTATGCTTTTTTCATGGCTTTTCTCCAAGCATCATTCATGAGGTTGGTGTTGTGCATCATGCTGGGAGGCGAGACCAACAATTTCCGCGTGGCGATCAGCTCGAAGAGCTGCTCGGCGTGGCGGTAGCTGATCATATCATCCGCCTTGCCGTGGATCAACAGCACCGGACAGCGCACCTTTCGGATCAGCTCGCTGTTGGGATACCTGGGACGGACGCTGGTTGTCTGGTGAAAAGGGCTGTTGTTTAGCCCTGAAGAAAATGCTTTTTGAATGAGAATGAATGAAATGATGATGGTTCAGTATCGAATTTGGGGAGAATCTATTTTCAGACAAACTCGAATGGGTGTGGCTAACCCAAAATAGGGTACCCTCGACCCTCAAAGGGACCCACAAAGTTGGCTTTCGGTGGATTGATATGGGAAATCATGTTTGTTTCACCATCAAATACTGGGGCACCCTAGAAAATTGTCCCTTCATCAAATTGTGGGAAAGTTGGGGAAGTTGGGAAAGTCGAGAATGGGGCAAAAAGTCAGACAGGGGAACATGAAAGTAGAACTGCGTCACCCTTAACATAGATTATATTTTTCTAGTTCCACCCCAGCTATGTTTTTGCAAAATAAAACGCAAAGTCTTCCCACAAAAGCCTCGTTTGATCCTCCCCAACGTCACCACAAAACGTTGTGTTTCACCGGGGCACCATTCCTCCACCAGCTTCGAGAACGGTCCCACGCGATCCTTAAAGAGCTCCCCAATGGACATGAAGGGCGTGACCAGGATAACCCCAGCGAAGCGGAAGAGGCTGGTGAGTTTGATGGCCGGGCCCGTCCCTATGGATCTGCCGCAGATCAAGATGCTGTCCACCGGCCAGCAGAGGCCTCAGAATTTTCAATGAGAAGGGCGTGATACCGCAGATTGTTAAAAGGGGGAGATAGACCTCGCCATGTAAGATTGCTGATGGTTCTCAACCGAGGAGTAAGGTCACGGGTTGGTGGACCACTTGTTGCTGTTCGAGAGCTTAGAGGCTTAGAGCCTATCTTATTCTTGCTTAGGACCTTTACCCAACCAATCATCACCCCCAAAACATCACTGCCACCATCACTATCATCACTATCATCATCATCGTCATCGTCATCGTCATCATCGTCATCATCGTCATCATCGTCGTCATCATCATCATCATCATCATCATCATCGTCATCGTCGTCGTCGTCAAGGTCATCATCGTCGTCATCAAGGTCATCATCGTCGTCATCGTCGTCATCGTCATCATCATCATCATCATCGTCATCGTCGTCGTCGTCGTCGTCGTCGTCGTCGTCGTCGTCATCAAGGTCATCATCGTCGTCATCGTCGTCATCATCATCATCATGATCATCGTCGTCGTCATCAAGGTCATCATCGTCGTCATCATCAAAATCCAAAAACCCAACTCTCATTCTTCTGCTTTAGAAAAAGAAAAAAGGAAAAAACATGGCATCCGCGCCGCCGGACTTGATCCACAGTGGCCATTTCAATGGTGGAAATGATGATGAACCAATGACAGTGACAGGGGTGTCTTCCCTAAATGTCCAAACACATCCCAAGTCATCCTCTCCAAATCAATATTGAACCCATTCCTTCCGTCGCTTTACTCATCCATTTCCCCATTCAATTGCCATATTTTGCAGCTGCACTCATTCAAGATGGTACTGTATATCCCACGTTCATCCTCACTGCCAGACTTGGAGAACGAAAAGTATATAGGAAACGCCTCTATTTGGGTTTTCAAACACCCCCCCAGAACTTCACAAATCCTTAACTATCATGCTGTCGGGAAACTCCATGCGTAGCTCACAAAGCTCCCCGTGGCTTTTCTTGGGGAAACTCTGGATAGGGTACACCATCCATTGGTTAATAATCCTTTTCCCCATGAACAATTGATCCCATGAACAATTGCTATACATCTCCATATGTTTTTCGGTTCAAGTGATGATTCACCAAATGGAATCCCACCTTTTTCTCCATCTTTTTATCATCCTCCAAGCCACTCTGCGTGGCGAAGTGCAAGGCACTGAAGGCGTTCTCCATGACGCTGGGCCCTGTGGCCACCCCCGGGCAGACCCCGTAGCCGGGATATTCCACGGCCAGGACATGCACCTGAAAGCGATCCCGCAGCTGGCAGCAGAAACTGTAGCTGCGGCCAAGGTCCTCCGCGTTGCCTTAACGGAATGGATGGGATGGAACCCATAGGACCCATGGTGCTGGTATATATGCTAACATTTGGGGTATATTGATGGTAAATGTTACCATATATATCCATATATGGCATACATGGATCCTATGGGGAATGACTTGGAGATGTTTGTTGATGGACTTAGATAGGGATACTGATAGTGATGTAGGACCAACAAAAACACAAGGTATGACTTAAGACCTGTCTTTAAAACCAACAAAAAACAGGATCTTACTTTGAGATATATTGTTTAACCAACAAACATGCGATTTGAGATTTGAGAGGGGATGATGCTCCGCAGAGACTTTTTACACATTTCTCAGAGCAGAAAGTGTCAAAAAGGCTTCAAGTGATATTCGAGTAAAAAAATACTAGAAGCTCGGTCTTGAGATTACCAAATACAGTGTCCATATATCCATATGTACTCTATATACCCTCTGGTTATTTAACATAGCCATGGAAAATGGCCCATTTTTAATAGGTAAACCCAGGTAAACCATCTATAAATGGGCCATTTTCCATGGCTATGTTAAATAACCAGAGGGTATGTATATATATATATTTAGATCTGATGTCCGTGGGGTCGAGGTTCGTTGAGGTCAATCCTCCTGATGAAGGGCAAAAGTCAGTAAGTCCCCCAAGCGGTTTGTCCCATCTACAAATGGGTTATTACTATGATGAGACATTAACCATTTATTAAGTGTGGTTATACTCCAAGTAGCCCTAAACAAACAAAATAAAAACAAAATATGGCCAAACACCAGCTGTGCAGCTGTGAAAGAAGAGCAAGAGAAAGCGACTGTAAGGATATTTCAGCAGCAGACATGGCACACAATCCACTCCCAGCAGGGGCGCGTCACCATCCAAGGAGCTCTTCTTGGGAATCCAGATCAATTCGCCTTTGAAGCTGTCCACGGTATAGGTCGCTTCGGGTGCGGGGTACAAGATCCGGGTCAACAAGCCACGTTCCAACATCCAGCTGGGTGAACCTGCCAGCCTCCCATTCCATCAAGTCATGGTCTCAGGGTGATCCAGGGAAGAAAGCAAAGGAAGAAAATCATCTGAATCTTCTATGGGAGTTCAAGGCTTAAGTGTCTCAAGTTCAATGCTTGAGTCTTTTTCGTGTGATTCTGGAGTCTGAGGGCTCCTGGAAACAACTCTTCCTCAGTCCTTGAAACTCACCTTCAACAACCGACAATGAGATGATCCAATTGACCCAATGCTAGTTGAATAGCCATGATTCACAGTACTTACTTCCAGTTCCCATTTGCCATGCTTCGCGATCTACGTTCACTTTGCCTGGAGCCAGGATCGGAGCGCATTCAAAAAACAACTGCAAACTGGGTGCCACAAGAGTCCCAAGAAGCTTTGCACCCCAAATAGGGTATATTCCCAATTATAGCCATTTAATAGGGATAATGATCAGCAAAACCATTGGGTTTAGGGGTACACAACATTTTCAGACACACCCAGTTGGAGATGGAAAAGATCACTGGTCTTCGATGTTCCTTCCCCGACCGGACCTGGAGAGCGACCAACATCTCTGCCTCGGAGGCCAGGGATGAAGATGATAGTAACACTGATCGTAATACTACTGTGAATGCTAGTTTAATGGCAATAGTAATCTATATTATACATACATATATATATATATATATACAAATAGTATCAAATGTCAATCAGAGCATTCGTGATGATGATGATGATGATGATGATGATGCTGATGCTGATGCTGATGATGATGCTGATGCTGATGCTGATGATGATGATGATGATGACGATGACCATGACCATGACCATGACCATGACGATGGTGGTGATGATGATGATGATGATGATGATGATGCTGATGATGATGATGATGACGATGACCATGACCATGACCATGACCATGACGATGGTGATGATGATGATGATGATGAGGATGATGATGATGATGATGATGATGATGACGATGACCATGGCCATGACCATGACCATGACCATGACCATGGTGATGATGATGATGATGATGATGATGAATCATAAAATCTCCATCAGTGACGTGCGGGATGCATAGCAGGAACGATCTGGATGACAACCAGCAAGGATTGGGATAGTCCATTCATATTCCACTTCTATCTCCATGGTATCCCTAGTTAAATCACAAAGATGGGCGTATTGACACATGATTCAATAGAGATCTTGAGCAACAGTATGTTGTCATACCACCATCATGGGATCTACTTGCACTACAATAACTTTGAACATGGCTGTGGTTCAAAATCTATGTTGGAAGGATTGTTAACATATGTATATATATATACATTTATATATATATATACATTTTTATATATAATATAATATATATATATATATACATTTGTATATATATATTATTATGCATTGGTTTCAGAGAAAATGGCGGGTTCCCCTAAACCCAACAGTTCATCACTACTTCTCTCTTACTTCATGACCATTTGTGTGGGCGCCACAAACCCCGGACCACCCTGAAACCGATGCAAGCGACCGCCTCATGGTCGGGGATGGTCCAAAAACCACCCATGAAGGATGCGAAATTGGGAACGGTTGGTGAAATTTGTGAATGGGTAAGCTACGGTAAACACCACATACCGAAGCTGGAAAATGTATGAAAATGTGACAAACCCTGTTCCGAAGTAGATGTTCTGTCCAGTTTGGGGCAGTTTTGTCTGGAACCACACAAGTTTTGGGAGTTTTTACAAGCTATGCCAGCTTTTCCATGACTGATGACATGGCATCAAATTGGATGCCATGAACTGCTGGGTGTTTCAGGCGGTCTTCAACTGAGAAGCCAAATGGCTCTGACAAGCAACTCCTCGAAGCAAAACCCAAAGGAGAGCCACAGAGATTTGATTTGGCGATGGTGTTTCACTTCTGTGTCACGAACCTGATGTCACAGGGTTTGTTCAAACAGTTCAAACACTGCATGTCCCATCTTCCATCATCTTCCCATGAGACCAATGCTTTTGAAGGTAAGTGAGCGCCATGGCGCTTGAACGCCGTCTTTTTTCACACATCTTTGACAACGAAGTGAAAGGCGGTAAAATCCCAAGCTGACAAACAAAAATACAGCAGTGTAAAGCCAACAATATTTATCTTAAATGGTTGCTTGGACAATGCGACGCATGTACTTGGTATAGTCACTTTCAACAAGAAGTCCCAGTCCAGTCTCAGCATAGAACATCAGCATCACAAATTTCATGTTCTGCTGGAAACCGCATCACAGTGTATACTGTGTATACTAGAACAGGTAGGCTTGATCAGCTGGGGATCGACGCAAACTCTGCAGACCAAAAAGGCGATCTGCAATCTTCGCGGGAAATACATGGAGATTTTCCAACAGAGCTCTTTAAAAAAATGGATAAAAATGGTGTCCAACTTCTAAGGTCCCCTTGTTCTGGAGGAAAATTACGAAAACACCCAGCAGTTTTGGAAGAACTCCATGTGGAAATCCTGACCTGCGACTTCATCGCAGTCGGTAAAAAATCGGTCCGCGACAGTCAGGCTGGTGGGTTTTTATTTCTGGTTGCCCAGCTTTACAATGGAAATCAGAGTGGAAATCAGATATAAATGGATGGTAATTCTGGTAATTTCAGGCCAATCTGGAAATCTGGGCCTTTATATCTTTGGAAAATGTCTCGAGGTTTGGAAAAAAACACTGTTTTTGCACCCAAGGCCCCGGCAAGTTCTATGCATTCCTAGACAGTTGTGTGCATGTACCTTTGCCAAAATCATTCTAAATCTATCTACATACAATGGAGGTGTCCTAAAATAGGGGTACCCCCAAATCATCCATTTTAATGCTATTTTCCATTATAAACCATCCATTCGGGGTACTCCCTTTTTATAGAAACCCCCACATCTAAGTGATGTAACAAAAACGCGATGTCTCCAGAGCCTGCACAGGTGTCATCAAACGTGGCTAAATCCATGGAAATCCGCTGATTACTAATAGATATTGGTTTCTAGCTGGGAAAGTCATCGATAAATCGTGCAGTTTTTTCATTTTTTCATTTCAAAAATCATGAATCAGCTCGTTATGGCAACTCCACCCACTTGCCTTTCTGTGCGTTTCTCAGGGTTTTTTTTGTGAGCAGCGACACAGCGGCGCCTAGGTGCCTACCAGATATGTCTTGGGTCTTGGTCAAACCCTGCCTGGTTTCGGACAGTGTTCACCAGATCTCATCAGGACATGTCTCCCATACCCTCTGGTCTTGGTACCAAAAAAAAACTGTGGTGGGCAATCGAAAATCCCTCCCTATCTAGTCGTAGATGATTTTTTCCATGGGAAAATCAGGATTTCCTGCCAAAACTTTCGATATCAACAAAGTCCTCCAAATGCTGGAAAAAACGGAACCCGCAAACATCCATTTTTGGTCAGTGAAATCAGTGTGAAATCTCCAATCCTTGTTGATTTCTGAGGGTATCCCCTTGATTTCTGCGACTCATGGCATCAAGGCACAGCGGCGCCGTTTTTACGCCAATTCCTTCGACTCGGGCCCCAGAGTTGGGCCAGGCAGCAAAATCTCAGGATTCTTGGAATGCTCATTGTTCAAAATGATTGATGGTGGATGATGATTGATGATGTTTGATGCATTTAATTAGCCAAGATTCCAATCTGATAGTTGGCTTTGTTGGTCAAAAATCACACTTTTGTTCTACGAAGTGCCACCAGACCTGTTTGTTGGCCATGGTGAATGTGTGTGAATGTCTTCATTTCGAATGTGGCTCAAAACTCTCGGCCCCCGAATTCAGAGGGTTTCATGGCCAGCCGTGATCAGCCATATATGGATTGGATCTTAATTGAGGGAATTTCATGGTCTGCTGGGGTTGGTTTTTCAGTTCAGTTTCATATCTCCATCTGTTGATTCAAACTGCCCATCCCAAGAAAACTCATCCACGGCTCAGCCGGGACCGGGGCCGATGTCAGCGAATTTCGGCTCCTGGCCGATGCAGCTTCGGACAGGATGGGGATGGGGATGGTTCGTTGCTTGGTCGGAGTGGGGTGGCTGCAACTGGCGAAAAATCATCCTAAAACAAGTCAAAACCCATGATGATCCCAATTATCCCCACGATTCAAGAGTGATTCCCATCTGGTGATGAAGCAAAGCCTACAGGCCTACACCATATATTTGCGAATTATTGAACATCCATTGAATCCATAAACGCTATCTTGCTGTGATAATAACCCAGGGTACCTGATTTTTGACTGACCGCCACCTTGAAACCCATGGCATCCCATGGCATTTAGTGCAGGGATGTCCCTGTCCCAGGCATGTACTGCCGGGTAATCCATTGTCATCCCCTTCTGAAGCCTCCCTTACCCTCTGGTAATTTAACATAACTATGGAAAATCACCATTTTTAATGGGTAAATCCACTATAAATGGCCATTTTCAATAGCTATGTTAAATTACCAGAGGGTAATTCCCATTTCATCACGATGATGTTATGAATCCCAATCACCAAAAACATTCCGTGGTGACCACTGGTGAACTCCCATGATTTGCTGGTGAACTCTTCATTGGTGAGTATCAAAGCTATTGACCTCCATGTAATTCAAGTGTTGGGTAATGTATACTAAATCCCTGATGTTTCCTCTAGTTGAGTCACCATTTCTGTTGGTTAAGTTCCAATTTGTCATGGCTAACTCCTCAATTTTGCCAACCTGCTCTTGGTGGTTAGATCAACATTTTAGTGGCAAAATCCCCATGTTTGTCGGTGAAATTGCCATTTCCTTCACTGATGTTCCGCCAAAAACCGGCCTCAGCCGTCACTGCAGCAGGGTCGCCGTGGAGTTTGTTGGGCTGCCCCGGCTGGCGCCCTCCACATTGCCTGGGGTTTCAGCCGGTTTCAGCGTTTTTTCTCATGGGGAAAATATGGAGACCTGAGTTTACCCATCATCCCCCCATATCATCAGGGGTTTCACCCAAATCATGAGCGTCTTGCCATCCGATATCAGGATGGATACTGTAAACAAATCCAATTTTTGACCATGAGAAATCCCAATGTGAGGCTGCATCAAACTCTTCCTACCAGCGAGAATCCTGTCTAGTCTTAATTCCCCTTTGTTTTGCAGAAATGGTCATAGTATGTCATGATAAGTTCTGGTGAAGATCATTTCCATAAGTTTGTTTTAGACTTCCAAACATATGGAGGTTTCCATAAATGGAGGTACCCAATAGCTGGATTCATAATGGAAAATCCATCTACAAATGGATGAGAACTGGGGGTACCTCCATGGCTTCGGAAACCTCCAAAAGAGGCCATCAGTTCGTATGCAACTTGCCCCATCCATTAAAGCCCCACCGGCACCTGGCAGCGACCAAGCGGTATGACCTGAAGGGCTGAAAGGGCTGAAGCGGTGACGCTCAAAGGGCCGTTCGTAGCACCGCCAGTTGTGTCGGAAAGTCGAAACGGTGTAGCCCGCAATGGCCGATGTTCATGGGATATGTCACCAGCAATATTGATGATTATCGATGGATATGTGGCTTTGGACCAGCAATATATGGGATTTATGATTCAGGCCCATAAAAGTTGCCATTTAGACAATGAACATGATGACAAACGCCTGGATTTGGGGGTTCCATTTCTTTCAACAAATACCAACGCCCCATGAACGACAGAACATTTTGAAGGGTCCCCGACAATGGGACGTGGGGTCATTTCACTCATGATACATATACTCCCTGCTCCAGCCTTGTTGGTATGTGTCAGAATTGGATGATCCTCAAACTGCATGGTCAAATACCATAATGATCCAAAATGCGGATGCAGTGATACCTGGTCGATGTGATCGTTGTGAAACGATGCTAGCGCTCTACCTTAGATAAACATGCACTGGCAAGCCCTAAGTGACAGATCTTTGGCTGGTGAAAGCCCAAGTCTTGATGGATTAGAACCTCAATTGTGTTGAATTGAATCCGCATGTTTTATGGAGCACGACCCCCTACTTTTCCCCGGGGGGGTGACTCCCATCATTTCTGGATCAAGCCAAAAAAAAAACAAGCAGATGTCAATGGCAGTGTCTGCTCACTTCAGGTTGGAAGAAGTCCAAAATTGAAAAAAATTGATATGTCTACTTTGGGCCCAAAGGCGAACCATGGGTTGTGTAGCCCTAGATGTGTTAGTTGGTGGGTTCATCCCACTAGTTTCGATGAAAATCATCTGGAAACCATGTATATAACTATGGATGACCATTGGATATTGAAGATAGTGATACAATATGTCACTAGTATCTATATCATTCATATATATATATATACATATGGGGTGTTTGCAAAATGTTGGTTCCCGAAAGCGGTCGAAATTCGCGTTCTGCCTGGGGCCCGCCTTTTGGCGAATTCATTTCTCACATGTCCTCTTTTTTAAAAAAAAATCAAGGTGGC
>Ga0126342_10000092_pt1 | contig 57751 bp, 49 predicted proteins | sample Cyp1metagenome_FD_92528 | JGI IMG/M metagenome (GOLD analysis project Ga0126342, IMG submission 92528) | Coral microbial communities from Lord Howe Island, Old Settlement Bay, Australia - Cyphastrea 1 metagenome | ecosystem: Host-associated > Invertebrates > Cnidaria > Coral ...
ACTGTGTTTTTCCAATGATTTGGGGCTCCGGAGGGTCGAAAAGTAGGCTTGCTAAAGCGGCGGGTGCGGAGCCAGCTGGCCAGATGAGAGATGAAAAATTGCACGCCGTTGTGGCGCGAAGCAAATTTGCAAGTCAAAATGTACAAAGCACCTGGGTCTCGGACCACTTTTGGAAGTTGAGATGTCGAAAAAGTGCACGCCGTTGTGGCGCAAAGCACATTTCGAATTCAAAAGTGCAAAAAACTGAGGGTACGGTCGCTTCGCGTGGCATGCGCAAGGGATTGTGCACCTTGTCAAAAGTAAGCAAAACGTGGGGGTTTTGTAGCATTTTCAAGTACAACCACCACTACACCACACTACACCACACTACACTCAATTACACTCAATTACACTACACTACATTACACGACACCACACTCCACTACACTACAGTACATTACACTACACTACACTACCTTCCACTACACTACATTACACTGCACTACATTACACTATGCTTCTCTTGCTGATCTGCTTCTCCTTGTCTACCGCTGGACTCCTTTTCTGCCGTGACTGGCCGGGATCCTCCAAAAAGAGGCTTGAGCAGACCCAATGCATGGCGCCAGTAGCCTCTACGCTGTCGGGCACAGCTGGTGCTTCTAATTCGATGTCACACTGAAAGCCGTTCAATGCCATTTCCGCTTCCTGCGATCATGTCTCTAGCTGCATTGCGCGCAGCCTACATCGCAAGCTGGACACGAACAGAAAAAGTGCATCATAATCCAACACCATGAAAACACTACATGCCTTCTGGAGCAGAATGTTGACGTTGCACGGATGAATCCGATTAAGGACACGTCACCCCGCCAAGCTATAACGCACCAGCGGCCTGGACCGTTACTGCTGCAACTTCTGCAGGCACTTGGCTATCGGGCACAACTGCTGCAACGCCTCTAGGGATACCGGCGGCACCCTGGTGCAATGACACAATGCAGGAACTGGAACAGAAACTGGAGTTTGGGATAAAGTACACTAGTGGAGTAACTTGCTGATGGAAAACTCTGTCTTCACGGCATTTCTTATTTTAAGGCACAAAGCCATGCAGCACGGGAGTTTCCAATAACCTTTATGGTCGTATAGAATCCCGCCTTGCTCAGGTCTCATGCGCCTTGGTTACTCTTCCTGAATCGGTGTCCCCAATAGTTTCTCAATTGTCAGTTGCAAAAACAAGGTCAGAATGGAATCTGTACCACTCAGTACACAAGAGCACAGCTGGAAAGACTCCGAGGACCCCATTGCAAATGGAGCACCTGTTGTAGCGCGACACCTCTGAGACCGAAATCCTTTTCATACATGTGCCGCACCAGAGGTATTCCTGCGGGACAAGCGAAATGTGAAAATCAGGGCGCAAGAACTGTCTGAACATATCTGCCTGGTGAGGTCGACCCGTTTGAAGCCAATGACCAGTAATACTGCACAACCCGGTGGCGGGAAGAGGGAACCTTCTGGATGGACCGAAAGGTGGTTGGAGTTGTGTTTTTGGGGTGGCTGCAATGGTTGCAGAGGGCACCTCACAATTGCTAGATGTAGTGTGGTTCAACGTATGAATTTTAGCTGTAGCTGTAGTTGTACTTGTAGTTATGGCTGTAGATAGTGTAGCGTAATATCTTGTATAGCTCAGCGTCGTGTGGTGTAGCGTTTGATGGTTGGAACTGCTACAAAATGTTCAAGTTCTGGTTACTTTTGACAAGGTGTACAATCTCTTGCGCCTGCTACGCGAAACGGTATCTGAGGCTTTGGTGCAGAGCTGAGTCACGTTCAAAAAAGGTTTCGGAGAAGGTTTCGGAGAAGGCCTGGGGGGCTCTGGTGCAGAGCCAGGTCAGGTTCAACAAAGGTTCCGGAGAAGGTGTGAGAGGCTTTGGTCCAGAGCCAGGTTGGGTTCGATAGGTTTCCGAGGAAGGTTCCGAGAAGGTTCCAGGATCCGAGAAGGTCCTAGGAGGCTTTGGTGCGGAGACAGGTCAGGTTCAGCAGGGTTCCGGACAAGGTTCGGAAGGTTCCGGAGAAAGTCCGGGAGGCTTTGGTTCAGAGCGAGGTCAATTTCAAAAGCGTTCGGAAGAAGGTTCCGGAGAAGGTTCCAGGAGGCCTTGGTGCAGAGCCAAGTCAGGTGCAACGGGTTCCGGAGAAGGTTTGGGAGAAGGTCCCGGAGAAGGTTTTGGGAATGTTCGTTACAGGGCCAGGTCAGGCTCAAACAGGTTCAGCAGCATAATTCCGGCGCCTGGGTTCACAGCACGCATCAGAAAGACTTGTACAAATACGATATTGCGACTGATGGGGATACCACCGAAGCTTATTCAATACGTCTGGTTTCGAAATTCTAGCGACATTGATAAATTCTAAAAGTGGTCCGAACATGTGGTGCTCGGCGCATTTTGATTCCGAATTGTGCTTCGCGCAATAACAGCTTGCAACTGTGCATCTCTCATCTGGCCAGATGTCTCCTTAGCTGCTGCCTTAGCGAGCCGACCTTTTGACCTCCCGGATCCTCAAATCTTTGGAAAAGCACAGTGAATCGCGACTTACCTACCTTTGCGCGCTCCTGCATCATCTTTCTTCTCACTCTGCCTCTTCTGTTATTTTCTCTCCTCTTCTCTTCTCCTCTCTAACTCTTCTCACATCTGCTTTTCCATCTGTCCATTTTGTCGGAAGTTCTCATTCCGAACGTCCGTCAATGAGTGACGCAATTTGGTTGCCATGCTTTTCTTCCTTGCCACCAGCGTCTTCTTCGGCACTTCCACAACATCCTTCCGGTCGGAAAATTAGGCTAAGGATGAAAAATGTGGAACTTCGAACAAGCATCAGCACTGACGCTATGTGGGTGCCTTACGCGTGGCCGGGCTTTTCTTTGACTGCATTTACTCTCCGGCTCTGCTGCAGCCCTGGCTGTCCGAAAAACATTTAGAAAAAGAGATGTGGAAAGCCAATAATAGGAAAATAAACCAAAATGGGTTGTTATCCAGAAAATATAGAGAAGATATGTGGAAAACCTTCAAGAAGAAAACATGCGTTGATAGCTTTTCCATCTCTATGTCAACGTTGAGGGTAGCCTATCAAGAGAGGGAAATCAAACTGTTGCGCGTCACACAGAGGAAATTGTCAGTGAGGTGAAAACAATTTGCGGACCTTTTTTGACGGTTGCGTCTGCCCAACAGAGAACGCACACCAACACAAATTGCGAATGCATCATCTAGACACAGTAAACAAAACGTGATAATCCTGAGCCTTACGATGTTGAATGTGCTCATTATTATTTGTAAAATCTCTTATTTTAGCTGGTTCAATTCCTGCTATACCTTTCCCAATTTTTCGCTGGCAAGCTCCACCTGCAATTCTGGCCTCCTCCTTGGTCATCCTGGACGCAGAACAATCCTTTGAACGCTTGTTCTCGGTCTGTCCGGCACTTATGAAAACAAAAAACGTGCTCAGCTCAAATTCAACTTCCTAGTTCTACAAGGAAGTGGTTCAGCGGTTGCTGAAGGCTCCAAAAACTCTGATGCCCAGCTTCTCAACCCTAACGCCTAGTAGGTGAATTAGTCTCCTCACGCTATTTCTGGAATATTTTTATCACTCAATGAGATTTCATTAGATCATCCTGAAGTCTTAGATCTTCAAGGCGCGAGAAAAAACAACGGTAAAAGAATCCTCTCGGGTTTGCGTTCAAACATCTCGGCCGCGGTCCTTTAAGAAGATCTCACCTATCGAAGGCTCGGCCTCGCTTCTCCAAAACTCCCGTTTTACTTGAGTGCATGCAAAAAGGATCTTCAAAGAGGTATGGAAAGTTTTAGATCAAATACTGCTGGTACGCAGATGAATCCCTAACTGTGACTTTTTGAAGCTAGCCTTTTTCAGAACTCCTCATCATTGACACTGAGGGTGGGGCGCATAAGGCGCAGAAAAAAAACAAGTCTGCTTCTTTAGATCTGTGCAGCAGTTTAGCACGGTACCTTTTGAAAGTTGACATGTTGAAGTCTTGAGACTCGTTCCTGCCTTTTGCAAAGCTGGGGCAGTCCTCTTTTCATTCCTTCAATGCAATGACTGATGATTTGTTTCTGCCATCTTCTGCTGGAAAACGGTGGGGCCGCAAAAAACTGCGCTGTGCGTGGCACCATGACCACAATCTAGTATGGATTTGTCCACAATGTCAGGGGTATAAGCATCGTTGTTAGTGTTCGGGTATGAGATTTCGGAGAGAGAATCATCATATTATAATTTCTATATAGTATTTTGGGTGTGCCCCAATCCAATCATCGTGTTCCTCATTGAAAGGACCCTGTTGGCATTGGGTCCCTTTTTGGAGGATCCCGGTCGCTCACGGCACATAAAGGGGTCCAGCACCAGGAAAAAGGTGAAGGTCTGATCTGAAGCGGCGGTGGCCCCCTTTTTGGACTATCCAGGCTGGTCACAGCACAAAAGGGGTCCTGCACCAGGAAAAAGGTGAAGGTCTGAGCTGAAGCTGCGGTGGCCCCCTTTTTGGACTATCCAGGCCGGTCGCAGCACCAAAGGGGTCCTGCACCAGGAAAAAGGTGAAGGTCTGAGCTGAAGCGGCGGTGGCCCCCTTTTTGGAGGATCCAGGCCGCTCACAGCAGGAAAAGGGGCCCAGCAACAGGAAACAGGTAAAGGTCTGAGCTGATGTGGTGCTGTGCCCTTTTGAAGGATCCAGAACGCTCACGGCAGAACGAGGGATCCATTAGACAGGAATGAAGAGAAATTACACAGCCTCTAAAGGAGAAGGAGCAGGAGAGAACAAGAAGTACTTTTCTCAGCAAGAGAGAGACAAGGCAAGCAGCCACAAGATTGGCGCAAGAGCCTCACTGGCGGAAAAGCCTCCCATCACAGAAGCGGAGGTCAAGTCCAAGCCCTTGCATTGTAGTGGCGCAGGTCAGCGGGCGGATCAAGAACGGGAGTGTACCAGCACAACAACCGCCACAAAGAAGAGAGACATGACCATGAGCCAAGAGTGAAAAGAGATTACATTGGTACAGCCTCTAAAGGAGAAGGAGCAAGAGAGAACAAGAAGTACTTGAGCAAGAGAGAGAGACAAGGCAAGCAGCCACAAGATTGGCGCAAGAGCCTCACTGGCGGAAAAGCATCTGTGGACCAAGGCGGGCTTGAACCTTCAATCTACAGGTTAAGGACCTTGCGCTCTGCCGACTGAGCTAGACATCCCTGGCATACAGGGAATGCTCTGCAAATTCTGGAACACAGAAGGTATATCCAGACAGAATCTGCCACACAGAAAGCAACGGCCACAAGCAGACAGCCCGGAACAGAGAGAGCTGACACAGGTACAGCCTCTGTGTCTAGTGAGGCCACTGAAAAAAGTTGAAATGGAAGCTAGTTTGAAGTGAGGTTGCGGCTCCCCTTTTGGGAGGATCGAGACCGCTCACGGCAAAAAAAGGGGTCCAAACAGCACGAAGAAGGTGCACCTCTTAAGTCAGGTGCCGCTGGACCCCTTTTTGGAGGATCTAGAACGCTGACAACACCAAAAGGGGTCCAGCGGCTAGAAAATGAAAAGTTGGATCATGGGAATCGAAACTAACGACTCCCACATCCCTTTTTGCCAGATTTGGGCTGCGGGAGCCCCAAAAAGGGGTCCAGCAACCTGACAAATCACAATGATCCAAAGCGAGCCTGCTGGACCCCCTTTTTGCAAGATTTCGGCTGTGAAAGGTCCAAAAAGGGGTCCAGAAAGGCTTTTACAAAACTAAAAAAAGGAACAAAAGCCTATACCAAAATTCGTTTCCAAACCGGTGGAAAACTCCCATGGACGCCCTTAAGGGACACCAAGCAAATTCCAAAATAAGCTCGGATACCTTATTCTGAGGGCCCCAGTCTTTGTTTGTACCAACAACAACAGCAACAACAACAAGAACAAGAACAAGAACAAGAACAAGAACAACAACAACAACAACAAAAACAAGAACAAGAGCAAGAACAATATGCTCGTCTTTGTTGTTCGAATGCGCATGTTTTTCTGTTGCAGCATAATTTCCATTTTTTTTGATTCTGCTTTCTAGCGGTCCAGAGTCCAGAACCGACGTTATACGTTATTTGCGTCTATATTTGTACGCTTTCCGTTTGCGTGGTCAGCAGCAGCAGCAGCAGCCAGCAGGAGGAGCAGGAGGAACTTGCGGGAAGCAGCAGCAACTAGAGCAAAAATCAAGCAGCAGCAGCAGCAGCAGGAGCAGAAGGCAGGAAAAACTCAAATGCGTTCAACAAAAATGAAACAGGCTTTCCCTCACTCTTGCGAGGGGCGGGGCTCCTGTCACATGCCTCTACAAGCAAAGCATTGAAGAATAAGGGCGCTTGAAAAGGGTAATTAGGAGGGCAGGTCTCCCTGTTCACAATAAATTTGGCAAGAGAACTGCAATTCCAACCCCCTCGCTCCACTGCATGCATGTACTGAGATGCATGGGGCTCGGGTAGCCTGAGCCACCTTTTGCCGAACAACAGATTTTCCAATATTTATTGAAATTTGGCGCGGCTCTGCGGGAGTGAGCGAGGTACTCATTCCCAATTCGAAAACCTAGGGGGGACAGCAATAATGCTCTACCAAACATGAGAGCAGTCTATTGTTACTTGCGACCTATGTTGTAAAAACGTTGCGAGACATGTGTGCGCTCGCGCCGACATTCATGTTTGGGCCTCAGACATCCAACTCTTACAGCATGGCTGTGCGAAGCTTTGTGACAGACTGTACCTGCATCGTCGTATCGTAAACCTTGGTAGTGGGTGCGCTCAGGTGCCTGTCCTGCAAGATGTGCATCGATCTTCGCCTCGTTCACCATGCCATCCACTGAGGCCTGGGACTGGGAGCGGTACGGCATTGGTGCCTTGTTGGTCTCCGGCTTGCCCCGAAGAAAAGGCAAAGACAAATTTGGATCGAGTCGGTCGACTTGGATTTTCTGATCACGCAAACATCCATGTGAACTGATGTGCATTATTGTGCATTCATGTTTGCGATCGACTCTATCTTATTTGTGTTTCTGCCATGCTGTCAGTTTGCCAATTCGAGTATAGTATCGTCATGTATCGTCAAAGAAACACACTTGGAAACACCCGATAAGTGGACACCATGCTACGATATGCTACGCATGAGGCATATCATGGCTGATCACTGCTGTTTCGCACACCCGCCTTTCCCCACCATGCAGTGAGATCTCGAATCCTTCGTTGCAACCGGCAGCTGATGTTAACACAGGAACAAACGACAAAGTCACCAATCGGTGGTTCCAAAAGCTTCCAACAGAAAACAAACTGGCCAACAATCTCCGGTTTTGCCCTCATGAAACTTTTTCAGTGATAGCCTGAATCCCAAGTTTGCATCACTCCCATCTCGGCTTGTCTGCATGGTCCGTATTCACATCGTATTCAGGCAACTTGTTGAATGTAGACATGTGTTGCACTGTGTTGCACCTCCCCACCAAGCCTTTTTCAATTTGAGCATACTAAAGTTAGCTATAGATGCTATATGATGCTATAAGTGGCTACAGTAGCATTGGGGCATTGGGCAAGTCCTAGCTATGGGCATGGCATGGCATGGCCACCTTCTCAAGCCGTGCCGAGTTGTGCCAAGTTGTGCCGAGTGGCAGAGTGGCATCGAAGTCAAAGGCTGCGCACGGCAGTAGCGCCAAGGCGGCCAAGGCGCGGAAAAAGTGGCGCATCGCCATCTGGACTTCGGATGGGCCTGGTCTGACGTGAATTCCCTTGAACTTACAAGAAAAGTATCGAACACATGTTGGGTATGAAGGCACCGAGATGCGCCAAGCTCACCTGACGAGTAGGCATCATTTTGTCAAGGATGAGCTGTCCAAGAGCACATTGCCTGTTACCCTATGAGCCCGTCATGTCGGGTGAAAACAAGCACACCATCGTGGCTGTTGTAGCCAGAATTGAGACTTCAAGCCAACCCATTCATTCATTTGACCTTGACATGTCTGACATATGTTGCAGCTTGAGGGAGGCGAGCGCGTGAAAGTCATATTTGCATGAAAACCTTGAAAGACCTAGTGACAGCTTTGGACAAACGTCTGTCGAGGTACATCAGAATAGCCTGACACATCTCTGAAGCGCCTTCTGGGTATACTTGACTGAGGAATATGCAAGTTAAGGAAACTACTTCGAAGCAAAGATAGGCATAGTAACGACACTACAGTGTACTACAGCACTGGCAAACCGTCTTGAAATCTTGAAAACATATACATATGTATATATATATAACATATTATGTATAATATACAGTATATCCATGTATATCCATAGGTTCCATTCTTTCCATTGGTTTGATGCTTTGACGAAGTGCGCGTCCTGCGCTGGAACCTGCACATTCTCTCCATCCACAGTGCCATCTCGGCCATCTGCAAACTCTGGAGGGCGAACCTGGCGAGACAGTGGGCGTTGCCGGCGTCCCAGGATGTCTCAGGTCCAGTTTCGGCCTCTTCATCAGCTTCACTCAGTAAACTTTGTTCATTTAAATATTTATTTCATTTTGTCAAGAATCTGGTCATATCTATCCAATCCGTGAACGGTCTGCCTACAGGTGCCTCTCAGACTCAGAGCATTCCATGTACCGAGTCTCACTTGTCATATACTTGTCATTGCCGGACATCTCAAGGTGAGAAATGGTGAGAAATATGATCTACATGAGGTCCACATGTCATCACCTACCACTACAGATGGCTCATAATCTTGCTGGCGAAACCCAGGGCTTGTGCGGTTGCGCCGGCACTGGCCGCACTTTGCGATAACGCTCCTGGTGCAGCCCCAAAATTTCCACCCGGGTGCGCTTCTTGTGACGGGTCTGCACTTCCATAGGAGTCTGAAAACTTGGACACAGACTCGGTTGTTCCAAATCACGGGTGCAATGGTTGCCGTGTAAATCCGTTTTATGCCCTGAATAACTAAGATGAAAAAAACAGAAGATGAGGAGGAACCGGAAAAGTAAGGACATGTGACATGGTCCAAATGTGACATATGTGACACTGGAAGTACTGGAAGTACTGGAAGTGAAATCCACGGCAGCACTACACAGTATCTACACAGTACACCGATTTCTGATTTGATGAGTTGTGACCAAGGCCACCAGCTCTCCATGATGCTCATGCAACGTCGGGTGAAGTGCGGTGACCACGTCGTTCCTGCAATCCGAGTCGGGTCTTTAAGATGAGACCAAAAGAAAACAGAGAGAGAGAGAGAGAGAGCAATGAATCTCTGAGGATGATCATATATGATAAACTTTTTGTTTTTCTCATATTTCGGATTTCTTCACTTCGTCAATAGATGGATTTATGGTCAACTCTGTCCTCGTGTCCAACCGTACTTTGAGATAAAAACATGCACTCTTGTGCTGGGTTACCTTCAAATAAGTCCGTGTTGAGCGAGGATCTTCCAGCCTCGCCATAGCTGGCAAAGCATTCCTCTGCAGTGATTACGACATGGAAGTGCTCTTCGACGTTTGAATTTCAACGCCCGAGTGCTAAGTGCTGCGTGAGATCACTGTTTATTCACTGGAGTGGTCATGTCAGTCATATCATGCGGCACATTAGAAAAACACATACATTTTTCCTGGGCTGTTCACTGAGCAAAGTCTTATTTGCAGCTGCCCTTGTAGCGTGAGTCATTTACACGTCCTTCATGCTGACACGATCATCCGCTGCTTTAAGCCAACTTTAAGCATCTTATCTTGTCCGAGTGTGCCCTATAGCCCTAGTAAAAATGCGGAAGAACCAACATGGCTGCAATGAGCAAATTTCATTTTTGAATCTGCTTCTACAAGAAGGGAATGTCGCATTCCAAGCAACCTTGGACAGGTGACACGTATAATGGCCATTTCAGCTGTACACGATGCGGGTGTGTTTATGCATGGTCTTCCGCATCAGGGCTTTACGAGTCTTAGAGTAACGATGATTTCTTAGGTATATATATATAATATATATTATAATATATTATATATAGGCATTGCTGCAGGAAACTGAAGAATTGGTGAAGTCCTGCTTTTTTACAATGCTTTACAGTTCTTATCACTTCACATCGCTTCACATCACTTCACATCGCTTCACATTTGACATTTCCATCTCAATTGCCACGCTTTTTGGTGCACATCTTGTTCTGTGCTCTGGCTTCGCCTTCCGCTTGTCTTTGGCAGAGGGCTGCTTCCAGACGTCATTTGCAGTAGCAAACCTAGCAACTCCAAGCAAGCCTTAGCAATGCAGAGCTGCATGCAGCAAAATTGAGAATTTCACAAACATTTTGGGAGTTTTGCTGCTTTCTGGATTCAGATGACCTCAGGAAGCATAGCCGCGCAGTGAAGTTCCGGTTGACCTTGAGAAATGCAACATGAAGTGCTTCCCGGTGACGAAGATGAAAGAAGTGGATGGCTCACAAAATCTGTAGCTACTGTAGCATTCAGTTAATCCTGGAGTCCTCACCGTGCCAATCGCAAAGCAGAATTGGGAACCTAAGTCATGGTCAAATTGGTCAAATTCCAAAAACACCGGAAATTCCGGCGGGGCAGAGATCAAAATGAGCCAAGGACCCAGTCACAGTGGGAAACGGTGGGGTCCTTGGTGCACATCGAAATCATTCCCTGAAGCTTGGACAAGAAACAAACGTCCAAAACAAAAAGTCTGAAAGTTTAGTATGCCAGATTATGATAGATATTGATAGATACTGTTAGATTATGCCAGCCTGTCATAGTCTGCAAATTTTTGTTAGGACACAATTTGTGGCTTTGCCATGCTTTGCCCGCTTCAGGAGTTCAGCAGCCATATGGTGATCAGAGAAAACGTCAGAATGGAACCCCTGGTGCTGATGGTGGGACCATGGTGACCGAGATCCACAGAGCATGCGATGCTTGCAATGCTTGTATCCTACAACATGTGCAACGAGAGTGTAAGTCCCTTGCATCCACTTTGGATGGCAAACGTGCTGCCACAGGGGTGTCGCGGGCAGCTCTATGCAACTGACACAACGGTCGTGTTTGAAGCTTCAGTCTGAGTGTGAAGAATGTTTCGAAAACGTACTCGAAACACCCCAAAACCCTCGCAGCTCTCCTTCTGACTGGTTATTTTGAGATGCTGATTCAAGAGCACTGCATCTCGGCTAGAATGAAGTCATTCCCTAGAAAGTCTGCATGAACACAAAGAATGTGTAGTTTTTGAATGTTGAGTACGCAAGCCTTTCCGTGTGGCTCACATGCTGATACAATCTCCACAAAACGTCGAATGTGACGGGTCAGATCTCAGGTCTATTGCACCTAACATCACCATACATCACCTAACTGTTTGCACTGGGTTTGCCTCCGAATCAATGACCCAGGACAGGCCATCTGCAGCACGGAAGATGTGCCACACCTCGTCCAGCCGAGCCAACGATCTTAGTCTGGGTCCGACCGTCAATCCAGATGAGCAAAGCGACCCGTGAACTTCACAGTGAACGGAACGGCATGGAACGGCACTATCCTCCTTGCCTCTTGTGTGGTGCTCTCAGTTGGCGATCGTTCGACCTTGGACAACCCGGAAACATGATAAAACCAATGACATTCGTTTCCTCACAAACCTGGAATGCTCAATGCTCAAGTCAAACTCTTTGTCAACTCTTTGTCAACTCTATCAATCTCTTTCAATCTACACTTTCAAAATCTTTCAGATCATGCTTCGTCCATGACCCCAACCTGCACCCAACAGGCTGCACCGTTGTGAGTTTCCTCACGGAGAGCATAGACCTCGTCAACATGGGTCAACGAGTCAACTCGTGTGATGCGCTGAGGCACGGTGACAAAATGTGACAAATAGCTGTTTACATCGAATCTTAGCATTCATCAAACATCATCAAACCTTCTTACAAGCCTCACACATCATACACATCCTCACACTTGTGATGTATAGTATAGTTGCAGCTTTGCAAGACCTTTCGTCATTGCAAACGTTTTGAAACAATTCCTGCAACTCGAGTACAACCAAATTACAACCGGAGTTCTTCTTCCCAGCTCCGTTGAGATTTTGACTCCATTGATGCCAAGATGATCTCCATCTTTTCGCTTCAGCAGCCCAGACTTAGCTGAATTTAGCTAATCTATTGTGAAAAGAAATGAAAAGAACAAGGAGAACAAACACTGAAATGGAAGGTGAGATAAGGTGAGATAAGGTGAGGAAACCCTTTGGCCCGGCCATCCTTTCCAACCTTTCCTCAACATTAGCTGTTGCAAGGTGTCTCAACAAATGCGATCTTTAAGAAGCTGAACGGTACAAGTTGACAGGTTTCAGTTTCAAACAAGACATAAGTGGTTGCACCCCACAAAGAATGCTTTGCAAACTATTCGACGCAGTACACCCAAGTTCCGCATGTCCAAAGATCTGAAATATCAAGGCACGCGAGGTGAAATGGCTGGATACGCCGCAAAGGCGGAACTGCCAGACACCTCGTTCTGAGCGGCAGATCACAACATGTAATGAACTATGAATATCTATGAATGACATATCAAGGACTCAAGGACAGTGCAAATGACGGGAGGGTGTGACATCCGTTGCAAAGCGCCAGAACCCCCAATACATTTTCCCAATCGAACGAGTTCAGGGTGGCCTTGGAGTCATTCACATCAGCACTTTTATCTCCGCTGCGCCCATTGATGTGGGAACGCCAACGCAAGGTGAAACGAAACTATAGTCTCTGTCTCAATGATTCTGAATGATTTTCAACGGCTCAATTTGGTTCAAACTCTTCTTTTTTACCATAAAGATCATAAAGACCGCAATATACCGCAATGGAAACAACTGCAATGGAAACAACTTAGAGACTGCAGGAGCCTCTCACTTGTGATCTCTGTCTTTGCGATGAGCTTCTGCCAACATGGGCCCAGTATTGCCTCAGCGGCTGAGCGGCATGGAGGACTGCCGAGGACTGCCGAGGTCACGGTCGATGGTCGATTCGGTCGATGCTCTGAGCTCAGCACCACGAAGAGTTCGGCTGGTCTCTGCGGAATAACCTGGATCTCGTGTGGACGTGTGGATCTCATGTCTCATGGCGTCTGAAGCTTGCACTCATGGCGTCTTCTTTTCTGCGACACAAAGTAAAGAGATGTAAAAAAAATAAAGAAATTTTTATTCAGTCTGCTTTCAGATCATTCGTTGAACACCAGGATAGGATCTTATAACCCACAGCCAAAGCCTCCAATTCATTGGCGTCGCACCGATGATGAAAGCATTCCGAATGAAGTGCGTCATGTAAAGACAATGTAAAGAGATTCCGATGATTATTATATTCTATATATAGCATTTTTACTAAAATTTATTATTATTATAGCATTTTTAATATTTTTAAATTCTGCTTTCAGAGTCTGCTTTGATGTTTCATTCTGAAATCTCCACTCAGCTGATTCAGAGCCAAGGAGCAAAGCGCAAATCTCGGTGCCTTCCAGAACTCTTCGTTCTCGGCCTTCGTGCTGTTCCACTCCTGACATCGCCAGAAAACAGGTGCAAAACATGGTGCAACGTGATCCCAACATGATGCAGGTGCCAGGCGACAGGCGACACAACGAATGCATACCGAATGCATACCGAACTCATTCGGTGCCGCGGTGCCTGCATTTCTCTCTGGATTCGCAGTCTGGCCTGGAGGTCGACGAAAAAGGCCGAACAGGAAAGGTCAAGGATAGGCCGATAGGCCAAGGATAGGCCAAGGTTGCCAAAGTGTGATTGGCTTACCAGGCTTACCATTTCACGGACGTGACCTGCACGGATCCTCGCTGTGGCTTCTCTTTGGCCTTCTCTTTTCCCATCATGGCCTTTGTCTGGGCGCACAATGTAACTTTCACACATCCGCAAAAATACGTGCCTCGTGTCCTGCGTTCAAACTTGAGCCACATATTGTCTTACTATGTATTCTGACAACTTCTGACAATTTCTGACATACAGGGTGTATTTGAGAACAGTGAGCATTTGAGACCTGTGGGCAGTGGGGGGGATGAAATGCAATGAAGGCGCCAGAACTTCCTTTTCAGTCATAAGACCTGCTGCACAAGCGCGGCAGCAAAATTGGTATGTGCAAGATTCTGCAAGTGGAATCCTATTAGAATTCCTGTACTTCAACCACGAGTTGACAGCATTTCATTGAAAGATACTCGTGGAATCATTGCTTCAGCATCTTTCTTGGGTCCTCAACTCGGGTGATGTGCCTGCGCTTGAGCTGCTACCTTTTCGAGGTTCTTCTTCTTCTGGAACAGAACGCGATCTCGAGCGCACCCTGTCAGCCACGTCCATGTAGCCGTTCTGTCAATTACCATCTCAAAAATCAAAGATTTAATTGCAGTCAAGAAGAATTCCTGAAACATTGAAACGGTATTGAATGATTTTGAATGGTCAAGAATGGTCAAGATTCGAAACGAGAACTGTTATGAACTGTTCAATCTGGCAGATGTCGAGTGCCTCTTTCGCGCGGCCTGTTCTGATTCCTCGGATTTCTCGTCCTGAGCTTCAAAATGTCTGACAAATTGGTGGCAAGATCAAGGAGAAATGAGGAACATATAAGGAGAATAAGGAGAAATAAGAATTAGGTGCACTTTGAAAAACATCGTGAAGGCAAACTTCGTAACTGCTTGCACTCTGCAAGCTTGAAACCAATTGATACCCATGCCGCATGCCCATGCCACTGGTACAGACGCCATCACATGCCTCATGCCTTTATGATCTTTTTTAACTCACAAATCCCAGAGTCATCGTCACGTCTACGCTTCTTCTTCTTTTTGTGCTTGTGATGCTGCTGCTCCTGATAGGCGGTATAGTCGGCGCAAATAAAACGCAGTTTTGCGATGAAGAAAGCCAACGCGGCATAGATCGAGTCTGAACCAGTGAATCAGCAGTCTGATTCAAACAGGGCCACCTTGGTATACTTTAGGGCCACCTTGTCACAAAATGCTGTTGCTGTTTTTGTCAACTTTGCCAACTTCATGGCCTGGAGTTTTCTCTTTTTCTCCTCCTCTTCCTTCTTCCTCGGTCTGAAATGCTGGGAAAGTACGAGGCTGATGTCAAGGATTGTCAAGCACTTCCGCAAAAAAAATACCAGTCAATGTCGAGGAACATCTTTGCAAGAATAAGATGAATCTCGAACATCGTGTATATCGTGTCAAGCTGCTTTTAAGGTTGCTCATGGTTGCTCATGGTTGCTGACAAGTCCAAGGGCAAATCCTCCACCGAGGTTCCAATCCACAGGTCGTGGCACACTGAGCCATTGCCCAGTTTGGTTCGTGTCCTCAGCTGGGGCCTGGGAACAGAATGGAGAGGCAAATTTCAGGAACTCAGCAGAGACACTTCACACTGAGCCCTACAGTTGTGGGGACGCGACTGTGCTGCTGCATGCACTTTGCTGATGTTTGGAAACAAATTCGTGAGGATTCATCAACATCAACTAAGCAATGGAATAATATCCGTAATCACCGTAATCCATAGCTTAACATGCAAACGTGTCTCGTCTTCTCCGGGTCTGAAATATACGTTTAAAGTTGAAAGTTGACGCCTTGCCAAAGAGGTGAGGATTTCAAATGGATTTCAAAGGACACCGATCTTTGACACTTTCCCACCTGGGGCTCCTCCGGTTCACCAAGTGCTTCAGATGTTGCCTTAAGTGCACTTAGCTACTTGATTTAAAGAACGGGCGAAACCTTGAGCTGTGAGCATCAGCTACAAGGGCCAGCTAGTTATATCAACATGTTGTTAACATTTATCCCTTATTTATAACATGGTATGCATTGTCATACGTAAGTTGTAACATGTTGGTACCATGTTGGTAACATGTTAGCCGCTCCAAGCGACCACCTTTTGCAGCGGATCAACGGCTTCCTCTCTTGCCATTACCTCATCCGGTGGAGTTCCAACATTTTCTTCAAAAGTCAACGTGCACAACGGATGGCAAAATTGGCGATTCCAATGATTCCAATGATTGGCAAGACACCGGACCCAAGGGTTTCAGTCCAGCCCGCTTAGACTGGCGTTTCTTTTTCATCTCCTGAGCAAGTTGAGATGCTGAGATGTCCTCACATCTTTTCACATCTTTTCACATTTGAAACACATCTTGCCAAACAACACATTTGAAACAACTATGAAACAACTTACTTTCGCTGAGCTTTCCAAAGATTTCCGCATCTCCCTTTCTTGATGAGATTGTCTGAAAACATGCAGTGCGCCTCCAAGAACTCTTGCTCTTCACGCTCTTCTTTTTCCTTCTGCTCTTGCAGTCGCTTTTCCAGGTCTTGCACCCTGTTTCAGCGAGAACCAAGGAACGATAGGACAGGTGGAAAGCTGTGTGTGACCATCGGATCTCATGTGCACAGGTTGGACTCCGGTTGGACTGGCTAGGAGGACCGATCTTCCACAGTGCCTCCTGAACTTTTGCAGTGGGTCGGAAGCCTGCAAGTCGGGCGACTGCATCTGAAAGACATGTATCGCATGTATGGGGTAAAACAAATATGCAAGGAGTGTAAGAATGCGGACATATGTAAGATATTGATAGATATTGTAAGACTTGTAAGATCACTTCCCTGTATTGCTCTGACGTCTGCCCAACACGTTCCTCCTCATCAGCTCCTTCTGCCGACCGAGGCCGCTGTGCCCGCCTAAGTCAATGGACTCCGCAAAAAAGGAGATGGACGCAAACGAAAAGGAGTGCAAGGAAAGTACGCAAGAAATGGGGATATGTCGGATATGTCGGATATACAAATCATAAAACGATCACCTGGAAACTGTTCCACCGTAGGTTGACGGAGTATGCCTTTGACTTTCATGACCTGCCTCCGCGCCCATCTCAATTTGAAGCATGACATGCCGGCTGTGGTATCCTTCATCTTCATCTGCTGCAGGTTGTGCACGTTTCAACATGCTCATTTAACGACAGAAAAACGCATCACAACCGGCACATTTCTGCCAAGCCGCTGTCTAGCTGCTCCAAAGTCAGCCAATGGACCAATCCTTGGGCTATGCTAACAATGCCAACTGTTCCAGGCAACCGCACCTCCACATATGGATAAAATGAGCACCTTTCTTTGAGGCCGGCCTGACCCTGTACACGAGGCGTTGAAACAGGAGTATAGAAAAATAAGAGTCACCACTTACCTTGTTACACCGCAGTAGAAGCCGTTTTGAGGTCGCAGAAAAAAGAACCCCTTTTCACTGATGCACAAAGGATAATGGCCCAAGCCGGATGCATTCTAGGAAAAGAGGTTCCCAAAATGGAGGCAATTCTTGAAAAACAAAGGTCCCAAGATGGATGCCCTCAAGAAAAAGGCAGGTCCCAAAATTGGAAACAATTTTGAAAGGAGTGCGTTCTACAGATGGACCTGAATACCGTTTTGGAATGATGGTGGTCCCATAAAATAGAACTCTCTTTGGGAGATATTTGAATGGATGCCCCTTTTGCAAAAGAACTTAAATGCCCTGAAGAACAAAGAGGTTCCTCTTGCATTGATTTTTGGAACGTGGCCAAGCAGTGGCCCTCTGAGAAAAAATAATGGTCTCAAAACAAATGACTTTACGGAAAATTAACACACCCAACTTCAATGGAAGCTGGTTCTACAAAATAATAGTCGCCAAATTGGATTTCATGAAAATCATTTGTCCTAAAACAAAAGGCAATGGTTCCAAAATGTTCCAAATGGCTGAGAAAAACAAGTTTCCAAAGTGATCAAAAATAGATCCCAGGAGTCCCAGGTCACGAAGAGAGACGGGGAAGTCTACGCTGAACATTTGAATATGTCTGGATATGTCTGGTGACCGACAAACCCTGCACGAAAATGGGATGGTGTCTATACGGTGACTCCGATTTCCATATTGTCCTTCTCAGAGTGAAAAAAGGCACTCTGGTGTCTCGGAAAATCGTGGTAAGGCTGGTACCCGAACCTCTTGTACTTCAAAAAGTTCCTGTTTGCAGCTCGCGTTGCGTTGATGGATGTTGATGGTTTGTCACAGTAAAATATGCAACACAAATATGCAGCTGCCACAGCTGCCACAGCTGCCACAGCTGGCACATAACCAACGTTTCACTGCCTGGCCACTGGCTCACTGCAGCCCATGTCCGTGCACAACCGTTCCACGGCATCCTTGTTCTGTCTGTCCCTGGCAAATGACCAATCGACTTCAACGAGCTCTGCATAGCTCTGCATAGCTCTGCAAGGATTCTGTGTGGAAACTTTGGCAATCTCTAGAATCGCTGCGTATCGCTGCCTTTCGGTCCGGTTGAAGGTGACCAAATCGCGACCTGTTGGAACAGCTGAATTTTGACAAAGGCGAAAGGGAGGCTCCAGCAATACTGCAATCCTTCGCGTGTAACATGTCTGAGCGATTTGAACAACCTTCCCTCAAGCTGGGAAGCTTTGCGCATATTTCTTTAGCCATTTAGTAGTATATAGTTTTGAACATCATATCAATGCAACTAGATACTTATGCATAAATCTTGTTTTGTAATATGTTGTATAGATTATGAATTGTGAATGCATGGATTTTATGGAAACCATGTGCACATGCCTGATGTCTATAACCAGTACAGAAGTGAATATTCCAAAAAATGAGGCACATGCAAAATGAATATAACACGTATATGTAGAACATCTTTCTAGTACCATCTGGCTGATTGGAGTCAAATGACATTCTACACCAATCTGGATTCTTGAAAGTAGTTTGAAATTCGGGGACGTCCAATGCTGCCAAAATACTCATTGGCCGGAACGGGACCTGAGAACGGGGTTGTCTTAGCTGTCCGAGCTGTCCAAAACTGGTCCTATTAGCGGTTCTGTTTCCCGTCTTAATGGCACAATGAATATGGGTCGCATGAGAAGTGCCTTCATCTCCCCACTGGATCCTCGATTAAACTGTGGCGTTCCTTGACACTTCACCCAGGGCCTGTGTCAAACAACAGCATTGTTTATCTGTTTCTTGACCATCTATTACCATCTATCATGAAAAATATGAGATCTCTCTGTGGAAGTCGTTGCAGGATGCGCAAGATGTTAGGATGGTTACGGTTTGGTGTTTGATATGTGTCCCATATCTTTTCCATATGTGTCCCATGCCCCAACACGCCCAACAGGACTCCAACAGGACTCAAACACCGCTCGAGGCTTTATCTGAGGTTCTGGCCCTCTAAGGTCGGGTTTGGGATGCGAACTGGAATGGGGAGAACTGGGAGGTCTGCAACTTGGCCAACTGTGACCATTTGGGAAAACCATGGACAACATCTTGGGGTTGCAGGTGAGTCTGAGAGGGTCACTTTGCAAAGATGTTGACATGTTTGGATTCACAATTTCTTTCTGCAACTTTCCAATCCCCATGCAAAGTTCTGTGACATGTATATTGAGCAGGTAGCTTGAGCAACTGCGGCGCGAAGAGTTCTGCATTTCTGACCATGGGTTCGAATTAAAGAATGGATTACCAACCGCTTGCTCCATCCGAGTTTGTGTGAAGGGTGGTGATGTTAAGTTTAGATTGCTCCAGAAATGCTCCAGAAATGCTTCGAGCAACCTTAGCCAATCGCTTCCCCTGCTATTCAGAGAATTTTAGTGAATTCAAGACATCAATCAAAGATATTCATCAATCAAAGATAATCAAGTCGTTGATTCCGCTGTCCTGCCCACTGAGAAACTGTACCTCAATCATCTTAGGGACATTGGCAGGTGAACCTCACAAGATGCTGACATTTCTGACAGAGTGCCCTCTAGCAACATCTGGTAAGTGTATCAACCGGCAGAACTTCGAGCGAAGTATCAAAAATTCATTGAGTGACAAATTGTAGACAAAGGATATTTCTCTTGGGGAGAAATCAAAGCCGACAGCGTTGCGGTCGCCTGAATTTGGCTCCAAGTCTACCTGAGAAGCGGCGCAAATCTCCAGCTGTCGAACAGCCTCACCAGAACTCGCAGTTGCGGCACTCGCCTCTAAATCGTTCTCAACCACTGACTCCACTCCTGCCGGGTGTATCCAGTTGTATCCGCTTGTCACATGTGATTGAGCAATCTTGAGCATTTCTCATACTCCTAAAAACAGCTTCGAAAAAGCCATCTATCTCTTATTCAATCCAGTTTATCACCATATACATCCATATACAATAGCAGGACATAGCGGGGCATCTATGATGGGTATCGCAGACTTGAACACAATTGCCGCGCTAGGATTTGCTCCTCGAAGTGAAGAGATTATTGAATATTATTGATGGATACTTTTCCGCGATATGACTGTAGGCAGACTGTAGGGATGTGACCCTGAACCGGTTCCGCTATTGCCGTTACGCTTGTGGCCTTCATCAACTGGTACAGGCGGTGCCTGAGTCAACAGCATTGCGCCAGCATTTCTTTGTAACGAGTTGCACTGTGTGACACCGTGTCACCAAAGAGCTTTTGTCGAACTGAAGACATTCCAGTGTACTCTCATCACTTTGAGATTTTTGAGCCTCCTCTAAGGAAGCACATCGAAGAAAATATCGCGCACCTCAATCTACTCACTGTACTGTCAATGTGGGCATGTTTTAAATGTCATACTGCTACTCGCTACTCCGAACATCTCCGAACTTGAAGTCGCAGTCATCCCCGAAGTCTCGTCCTCTTGTGTCGAATTGTGTCCGGCTGAGTAGTGGACCACTGCCGCCAGATGGTCCACTTTTCGAACCTCAAGGACGTGGTATGTCCTGTGTAGCCTCGTAGCCCAAACTGCCCTCTGCTCTGAATCAATTTTGCTGAGGAACGAACCATCCATTACAGTGCGGAACTCACATTCAAATTTGGCAGGTGCGTAATATTGCGTATCTAATCTGTTTCAATCTCAATTTCAAGAAAGAAATCAAGCAGCAACATGCTTTGTAGCATTAATATCAAAACAAATAGGCTGCAGGGCAACTGATTATTCAACAGGTTTGAATTGTGATACACAGTTGGCAATGCCCTTTTGGAACCACACACAACACAACAAAAACTGAGAGCCGTGTCTGCAATTGGATGACAAACAAATTCCAAACATCGTGGCGTACAGATCTTGAAGAAAGTGTACTGAAGCAAGCCTTGCTGTTTCTAGAACCTATTCCAAATCAAGATCAAACCAACTACATTAAACTATATTAAAACGAGTATCTTCCATTCAGGCACCTTTGCAAAACAGTAACAGCCCACTGTCGTGATGCATATGATACATATGCTTTATATTTCCACCACGAGGTGGGCTGCAGCAAATATCAGCAGACAGTCGGACAGCAATGCGTCAGTCGACTAAAATTGAGCACTGAGATTTCACTTTTAATATCTTTTAATACATCTACTTTTATATAATTTATATACTTTTATTGCTTTCCCATCTTCATTTTCTAATCGGCTGTGACAGGTTTGAGGCGTTAAAGTGGAAATGGAGAGAACATGAGGTGAAATGGAGAAAATGGTTCAGCCCATCAGAAAATGGCGTTGAATCATTTTATTGCACTTCTGGTTGATGCCTGCCGGTTCCAATAAACCAAAATTGAGGCGTATCCTTTTTTCCTCAATTTCTACTGCATTCTCTTTGCAAGAAACACCGACTTTGCTTCAAAAACATGACGCATCTAAACCCTGCCTGATCTAGACCCCCTAAAATCGCAGAAGTGAGTCTTCGTCCAATGTAACATGTACCATGTCCCCAGAAAACACCAAAGTCAAAGTTGATGCTTTGAACTGTTGCACACAGGGAATCCCGCGCTGGCGGATGATCTGGGATACCATGTGGATACCACGGTCAATAGCACTCAGGCACTCTTTTTCCACGGTCTTTCCGAGGCTTTGCTTTGGGCCGCATGATTTTTAGGTGCACACTTTGGGCGATCATCTTCCAGTGCTCCATGACTCATATGACAGTAAGATTAGACACTGAAGGGCTCCGCGTTAGTCCCGCTTTGCCTTGGAAGATTGATGCTTTGTGGCCCATTGGACAAAGATATCAAAGATCGACGTCGCAAGGTTTTTGATGACCAGCAACAATTATCGCTTGGTCATTTAGGACAAGTGACAAATGAGGGGAAGCCCTTTTTTAGATCCATCAAGATCCATCAAGTAGCAGTGGATGGCCGTGGCTTCTGTTTAGAGATCAGGAGCATCCCATCAAAGACTTGTCCTTTGAAAACCGCATTCATAAATTTAGAAGATTGCTCATGTTCCGCGAATTTCGAACACGATGATTAACTTTACGCACAGGCACAGCACAGACAAAGCTGGGTGGGACATGGTGGGGCAAAAAATGATCTGCCTTTGCCTGCAGCAAGACTTAAGCCTTTAAACATCGGAAGCGCATGGCACGAGATCATGCAAAAAAATGGAAGAGTACCAAAGCACATCTTCGCACAGGTATTGGCCAACATGACAAGCAAGGGCCCCCTCTTTGAAAGTAGAAGAAGGGAACCTTCGCGGCTAAGTCAGCGGTGAGCAAAGACATAGCGAACGACTTTGGCGGTTGCCTCTGTCCCTCACCACTTGACACCGAGGCACTTGTCAATTAAGAAAAAAAAACAGTGAAACGGAGGAAGCCCAAAGAATGGAATTTGATGAAACTATGGCGCAGCATGACACACAGTGGCACGGCAAAGCACGCCAGATTCCAGATGGACGTGCAGTGACTATCTGCTCTCTGGCTGTACTATCTTCGGCGGGAACAAAATGGAGGTGATGGAACCGGATCGGCTCCGCTTCTTTTCACCTGAGCATGGCTGAGCTCACCTCGTACCACCTCGTACCACCTCGTAACGCCGATTTTCTTACGACTTCATTTGGGCTTCCCCATTTGACAGGACCATCACTGGACTTTCATTGGACCTCCGCTTGTCTAAATGCTCTAGATATTTCAGAGCCGTCAATATGTGATACTTTATCATATTTTATCCATGGAAAAGAAGTTCCACCGTTCAACCGCCCTGTGCCTTCATTATGCTGAAGCGGAGCCAAAGGCAGGTCTGTCACTTGCTTGCACAAACGTGCGGTTTTGTTTAGCTCTTGAACAAAGCAGCGAGCATACACAACTGTATTGGCCATACCTGGGCTGGGTCTTGGCTGCCAAATCTTAACAACATGAAGCGACATAAATGACATCGGAGCTAAATGTGAAATGTGTGAAATAGAATCAATAGATCAGGCCCACTAATAAAGGCAAACTGACCGAAGATACCGAAGTGACCAAACTAACATCGAGGAGCAGTTGGCATATCCTTGCAGCACTTTGAAGAGGAGGTCGGTGGAGACCAGCAATGCCCTGCTCTCGACGAGTGCCTGGAGTTGCCCTTGGTGTCTCCAGGCTTTCACCCATAGAGCAGCTTCGGCGACATATCCTCGAGCCTCCACTGAGGTCCTCACAGATTGGATCTCGTTGGATCTCGTTGGATCGAAGGGATCGAAGATTTCAACCACATTTTGTCACGACAGATCTACGACATATCTCTTTAACATTCTTTAACATTGACTAACGTTTTCTGTAACAGTATCTGTAACATCTGTTTAGCACACCCGGGTGCGTTGGTGCTGCCAAGCGTCTGTACCATGGGAAACGCCGTTTGACTTCGTGCAGAGGCACCGCCAAAGACGCCTTGGAACCTAATGAAGTCCGAGGAGTCTTTCCGACGTCGCGTTCCCAGCGGTTCAGATTGAGACCAGAAAAAGTAGATGCCTTGACCGGCCGCTATCTGATACATTCCTTCAAGCTGCAAAACATTGCAAAACTGCAAGATACTGCAAGATTGCTTTATATTGCTTTCATTCTTTGCATGTCAAAACTTCAAAGCTACTGTTATTCAGACGCTCCAGTCGACACTGTTCGCATGTTCCAAGATGTTCTAAGTTTTGGCACCTTTTACAGCAGTCACAATTTCTCCAGAGTCGTATCTGCTGGAGCCACTTAGAATATAGTCATATACGTATAGTCTGTAGCTGTGAACAAAGACAATGGACATGGTATAGTTGGTAGAATCGATTTCCATGATATGACGGTATGTTGCAAGATTCATTTAATGATTGATTCATCCAATGTTTTCCCAAGCATTTCATTGATCAAATTGAAGACTCAAAAAGCCGTGAAACATCATGAAACCATATGAAGCCAATCCTGTGTTTCATTGATGCTTCATTGGGAGCCAATGTTTGTCAATGTTTCATGGGTCCATACGGGTCCATATGGGTCCTTCAGCTTTGCTGGTGGTGTCGAAGATCACATCTCCTGCCAAGTAGTACAACTCGTTGACGGCTTGGCTGCAGAGATTCAATTCCATGCCTGGGTCCGAGAGACCAATTTCCTTGAAGAAAGCGTGGGCGTGAAGTGTTCGACTTCGTGCCTCTTGGAAAAGCTCTCGAACCATGCCCTCAGGAAGAGTTTGGAGCAAAGACATGTGGCATTGAATTTCATTACGTCGATGTTCTCGTTCTACGTAACGCTTCATTTGTCGGGTGTAGGCATAGGAGATGGAATAAGTATGGCAATAGCGGCGTACGGCCTGGAGAATCTTTGTAGTCCGTGTCCTTTCACGGGCAACTTCTGCCATGGTATTGGTCAACACGGAAATGAAGAGGGATCCGGTCAAAAGTGCCATGCAAGTCCCAAAAATCCCCAGCCAACGTTCTGCAGCGGTGTTAAGCTCCACTGTGGATTTCAAGGCGGATGGTGGCAGCTTTGACACAGACCATTCCAAACTCCGGATGTATTGATGTGCCAGAGATGTTTCGTGCAGATTTTCTTCTCTCACCCAACCACCTTCTGTATCACCAGCAGCAAACCATAGACTTCCCAGAACATGCACCTTGCGGCGCTATGTGCGAATGATATTGGAAAATAAGTCCGTTTGGAGCTCTTTACCCTTCTGATTCCCTTGTGACTCACTCTTTAGAATTCAGCAGCAGAAAGTGTAATGATTTCGTATGATTTCGTTATTTACTCCCCAAAGTTTCACGTCGTACAGGGTACTCCTTTCTTGGTGCTATCGACTATGAACAACATTCTTTGCTCCAGCAGGCTCCCATCTCACCCCCCCTTTCAAGGCATTAATGACCGACTTCCAGGATTTGTCTTTTCAAATCTGTTCAACCTCTATCCATGATGTCCATGGTATCCATGATGTAGCATTCCCTGCCGTCAGGGCACTGCAAATGCCATGAGAAGTCCAAGGCTGATGACCTTGGAACGTGGAGTAAATATCGACCAAGCTCTCTTTTGGTCTGCTCCACATGAAAGTAAATGATATCTACTGTATGTGTTTTTCAATAAGTATACTTTTCATGTATGTAACATACGTATGTAACACATGTAATACACACGTACATGTATAATATTATATCAATAATCTGAACAATATGATACAGTGGTACAATGTGGTACATATCATCGCAAGCTTTCTATGAACTGTAAATACTGTAAGATGAATGCTGGGCTGATGACTGGCTGCGTCAACGAACCAAACCTCGCTCTCAGCGCAGTCAGCTGGTTTTGAAGGGATGGAAAGCCCTGCCAGGAACTGGTGACTCATGGTGACACATGGTGACATACAGGAATCGGCTCATCGGCTCAAAATGCAAACACAATGATTGACAGTGGCATCGAAATCGAATGACATCCATATCCAAACACCTTCGCAAGACCAGTCATTTGCCAGTAATTAGTTGTTCAATGTTGTTCATTTCAACCAAGACAACTACTTGTGGCATCTTGTGGATATCTTGTGGCATCTTGTGGCAATGTCACTCTGCCTGCAAGACCTTCCAGAGTCTGATGGTTTGGAAGACTCGCAGCAAGCGAAACAAACGCCGTGTTCTTGCTACACGCAAGACCCCAGCTTGTACATCGGTCTCCGACATAGCCAAGACCACAACGTCGCCAGCCAACATTAAGACATCATACAGACACCAGGACTTCAAGTAGTTCAGTGCAATGTCTCTCATTCGGAAACGGAGCACATCGTTGACATACACGGCGGTGAAGAAGGATGCTGGAATGTCAAGCGTCCAAAAGGCGCTTGCAACCCATTGCATGGTTTCTGCCGTTAATTGCATGGAATGGTTCATCCGGTACAAGTGCAAAGGAGAGATGGTCGTCTCGAAGATAATCGCAAATATTGCCAAGCAATCCCAAACAAGCCGCTTGTACGAGTGTGGATGGACAATGTAGCAAGGAAGATCCTCCTTCACGCTCCTCACGAGATACTGCCTGCAGCACACAGTTGGAGGAACTAGACAAAACTTTAGAATACTTTAGACATCTTTAGACCTGTAACAAATGGTGCAATAGTGGACACTTTGAAAGCGCACATGCGGTTAACATGATTTAGCAGGTTTTAGATGATTTAGGACTTCCCACGCACGTTATTGCACGTTCATCCGTGAGAGCCTCTTCACTGTGACCTGTTGCATCCCTGCCAGGCTTCCAATGGACATTCTCCGCTGCAAACGTTTCAAATCCAACAACTTCTCCTCTGGAAGGTCCCACTCTTCACGGATCTGAAGTGCAGAGTCTAAGGAGTCCTCGGCATAGCGCAGCAATAGCAATCTTAAGACAACTCCTGAAAGGAGCATGAAAAGCACATGATTCCTGATTCTCCTGGGGCTATGCCCAAAAGACCTTCTGCCAAGCATCGGCTTCAATTTGGCACTCCATATTCACAGTGGCTTCTCCTTGGTAGTTCCACTTCGGTGATCACAAAAATGTGGGCAGAGAACTCTCTCAACCGGCTTCGCATCTGCGAGCTCTTTCAAAAAGACTCAAAAGTGACAGAATATTCAAACCGATTCAACCCCCTTTCTCATTTTGTCACGCCCTTTCCACTGTCTCAGGAATCTCGTTTTATGCCCTTGAAGCCCTACAAAGAGATCTCAAATCAACATGGTGAAACATAGCTAGTGAAACATGTCAAAGACAACTCCTGAAATGAACATGAAAAGCACTTGTTTTCAAGCCAGGGCTGGAGGTACTGGCTGCACAAGCTATGGAAACACAAGGTTTTGGAATATGCAGGAACTCCCCACACTCCTTGCTGCCGAACGTCTTGCTTTTTTCATCAACTTATTGGACATCTTACTTGGATTCTGCGAAGCGCTCATGTTCGATTCTAGACTGGATCTTCCAGAAGCAGCCTTGGTTTTCTTCGAAAGCTGTTGATGTTCACTCAACTTCGCCCTGCCACTTAGCTCACTTGCTCAATTCCAGAGTGCCTCCTTGATTGAACATCTAAACTGTCCTCTACAAATCATCGCCGCCAAACCGCTACCTCCGTAGAATGCGTTTTCCGTGGCAACTCCAGGTACACTACGGAACACTGACACGATGGTACATTAGTTGGGAGGAACAAAGCAGGGCAGTTTAAGGCCGCAAACTTGAGAGCAAGCCTGGGGGGGACGAAAAACAAATACATGATGATGATGATGATGATGATGAGGAGGAGGACGACGACGACGACGACGACGGGCAACAATGATCTGAATGACAATGGCGATCACGATTGTGAGGAAGAGGATGATGAGAGCTAGCTACGGTTGTGATGTATACAAAGCAATGCTTCCAAAATTCAAGCCGTGCAGAAAAACAACAACACAACAACCTGTTTGAACCTCTACTTCTAAAAAAGTCGCTCTCGTGCCCTCCTCTGGTCTGAGAAGGGAATTGCGCTAAGGTACAAAGGTACAAGAAAACTCCGGTAGCTGACGCTACCTTTCGTGAGTAGCGAGACATTGCGAGACATTAGGAGAGATTACGAGATGCTGACGAGATGGATACGAGACATTTGCGCTGCAATGAGTCCTAGAAATTTCTGGAAAAAAAAACGGTGGGAATTCCAAACCAGGACACTGGAACCATGTGGGGCATGTCCACTTCACCCGGGAGGTGCAAAGATGTGTGGGAACCCGTCTTGGACTTGGTCTTGCTCAACTTTTCGGGCAGCTTCTCCTGCTTCTCCTGCTTCTCCTCAACCTGATGGCAGTTCCCGACAGTTCCCAACAGTTCCCTACGATTTCAATGCACAGTTCTACAAATCCGACCGGGAAGAATCTGGAACGGTCTGGAACACGAACAATATATAACTTATATAACAATATCGAAAAATGATGACCGGCTTGCATCAAAGATTATATCATTGGAATCCATATGGAATCCATATGGAATCCAATGAACCCACAGCCAGGATCTCTGTCAAAGGCCAGGGTGGTTTCACCTCACGGCAATCCGAGCCACCTGATTTTCATCATCTCCTTTGTCCACAGATCCTTGAGGCAGTTTGAAATGCCTTAGGACGTGTGCTGCCAGAGGGAAAAAACATGAAAAAACATCAACTAATTCTCAAAAAGAGAGAAAATGTCACCACGTGACCACCCCCAAAAAACTGACAAAACGACAAACTTGCACAATTCACACCCACGCACTTTGGAATTAACTCGGGTAGCACAGATAGTCCCGAATGCTCCCCAACCTCTTCTTGATATGCTGCAAGGAGCTCCTTATGCAGTACCTCTTCGAGGTTTGGGCAACATGATACATGGCATTGCAGCATGTAATCTGCAGTTTCAAATAGTTTCAATGTCATGCGTCGTGCTATGCTGAGATCTGTGAGGTGCTGTGGTGTACTCGCCTCCATCTGCGTGAAGATTTGCAAAAAGGGCGATTTCGGCGACGTGAACTCCTCTCGCAGCTCGGCCCGCAGCTCTGGTGCAAAGGAGTGGGCAGAGAGCGCGGGGCTTGCATGGCCGTGGCTGCCGATGCTGGGAGGTTCCTCGTCCGGCAATGACAAAATCGTCACTGCCATCGCGCAGCTGCGCGGCTGCGCTTGCAGCGCACGCAGCGCACCCTGCGCAGCTGCACCAGTGCTGAACGAGGACTCAGAGGACTCAGAGGACTGGAGCAACGCAGCTATGTCAAAATGCAGCCAGTGAAAAAAAAACACCATGCGACACGATATGACACGACTCATGAAGCTGTGATAAGGTGCAGAAGAACACAAGTGGATCTATAGCCCTCACGGATGACTAATTGGGCAGGTGGTTTGCAAATGAGACCTTGACCTTGAATAACGCGTCCGGACATAATTTGGAGACAAGTATGGCTACCACAAAGCCTGCTGACAACATTGATCCTTAAATGACATGCACAAAATGCAAAGAATGCAACATGCTTTGCCATGAAGCACTCCACGCTTTTGAAGCGGGCGAAGGCCGAGTTTTTTACAATGAATGGATGAAGCTGAGAGCAATTCGCGAAAACAAGGAGTAAACAAGGCTTGCAGCTTGCAGCTTCAGGGAAATCCTGAGATTCTGAGATCTCAACTGATGAAAACTGTGGGGAAACCCTTCCGGTGTGCTGCCTCTATGGCACTTTGAAACTTGTGAATTGGATTCAATTGGATTCAATTGGTTCCTCCCAGCTTCTGCCAACACCTCTGTGGCCGCGAAAATTTGGAAACTGTGAAAACTTCTACATCTCAGTAGCTAAACTTGAAAGTATCGATGGCCACTTGATAGTCATCACCTGCCAAGACCAAGCACATAGAAGTTTCACCCCTCTGAGGATTTAGGCGCCTTTCAGCTGGAACCCGCCACTTTTTGAGACTTCTGAAGCTCGTTGCAAACATGTTTAATGTAATATACCCCCAGGCCAGGGGTGCTGCCCAGAGGTTTATCATGAAAAACCAACTCTTTAGGGTTTGTTTGGGGCTTGTTTAGGGTTTGTCTAGGGTTTCATTTAGGGGTTTTAGGGTATTTACCATGGTTTTAATAAGACTTTACTTTCAAGGCTTACTTGGGGTTTCATGTCAGATTTAGGTTTTAGGGTTTAGGATTTGGGGTTTAGAGTTTTGTGTGTTTGGAAACAAGTCTCGTCAGCCATTTGGTCATTCTGCCGACGTCCCAAAATGCATAAAACACTAGCCCTGCGCAGTCAAAAAGCACTTCCCTGGGCAGCACCCCGTCCTGGCTGTAATATCATTAAATATTCCTTAAATACATCCCACATTTCTTTCTTGGAACACAGAAGTGCTGCTCGAAATCCCAAAATGTGTAGTGTCAACAGTCGGGCAAAAGGAAGGTCGACCACATTGCACCGCAAAGCTGCTGGCTTCCTTTGAAATGAATCTGGAAATCCCAAAGGCCCGATCTGAGTTCCCTGACCGCGATATTCCCACCTGTCACACAAAAAGTTCAAAGATGTTCAAATGCGAAGAGCCTTGTCGATCTTGTGACTTGTGACTGGTGACTTCTATGAGATTTGCAGTGTTGAAATCTTGAGATCCTTTGGCACTGAAAAATCAAAAACTTGTTAAAATCAAAAGTGCATCGGACCACAATGGAAAAAGCAATCCTTTGTGTGAACTGGATTCAAACACAACATCCACCGATCAAGAACATTTCCGCCCACCATTGCGAACTAGTTGTCGTTTTCCTCAAAAAATATGTTCAATGAATTACTGTCGGAAAACACATTTTTGAGTTCAAACAATTCGTTGACACATTCAAAAAGCATTCATTGACAAGATTTGTCGCAAACCGTGGGACAACTGAATAGATTCCGTGAATCTGGAAAGAGGCTTCAGGGAGGGTTTGGAGTTTCTACTTTCTTAATTCCTTCCTGTCTTTCTCTCGCCTTCTGAAGAATCTTCTTTGCAATAGAAAGATTAGAAAAGCAACAAAAAAACGGAACGCACTTTTTCAGCGGCTCTCCCAACAATTCTGGTGATATCACCAACCTGTTTTCCTCGGAGGCAATCTGCAGAAGGAACTGCTTGTTTCTGGTCACTGAAATCAAGGCCTTCAACGGGAATCCCATGGCACAAAGGCACGGCATGGCCAAATAGAAACCACTTAGCCGTAGTCTTTCCTGTTGGATGTATTCCATTGTAACAGCTGGAAAATGAACCCAAATTCTTACATGGTTCGTTCTGAAATTGCACAAGTGCTACAACATCCTTTTATATTGGATCCTATCTGCACCCCTGGAATGACAGCGCCTTGCAATGCAGCTGAAACTTTTTTCTTCCGAGCTGCCTTCACAAGGAACCAGCAACTTCACGACAACGTGCACGACAACACGGCAACTCCGCTGTAACTAAGGCAACTAAAGTCTGCACTGTCTGCACTGTCTGCAGTGTCTGCAGTGTCTGCAGTGTCTGCAGTGTCTGCAGTGTCTGCACTGTCTGCACTATACAGTCTTTATGCCGTCGTCACCCCTACCTAGCCAAACCTTCGTCGAACTTCCACTGGTATGCAAACCTCAAAACAAATGAGAAGCAAAAAGTGAAGGATCGCAGCAGAGCGCAGCAATGGCTCGCCTGCCTTATCATCCGTCCTATCTATCCGAACTTATGTTCCCAAGATCTCCCAAATACTGGCACTGTTTGCAAATGGAATACTGTCACTGCACAAATCATATATCGAAATGGTCGAAAGGAATCTGCAAAATGATCACCTTGTGGCCGCCCTCCAACATGGCCCACCTTGCCTAGCTTCCCCACTTTTTCAACTACTTTCCATACATTCATCATGCGTTCATCATGCATTCATCATGCGGTTTTCGTTGGTGATTTTCTCATCTCTTGGCCATTCCACTCCACTGTGTCGATCCGATGTCCCAAGTCATCCGTCTTGGAATTCACGGAAATGATCTCCTCGCAACGTGCGCAGCGCCGACCGATTGCCACTGTAGGATGTGTGGAGACCGTGGAGTGTGAGAAACTTCAAACTTTGGGAAACTGATGGAAACTGTATCAGTATCGTCAGATATCGTCAGTATCTGTGCTTCTTCAAACAAAGATCGTTCTGGATATGAGGCAAATCCTTGAAATTTCACAGAGCCACAACACCTAAAGTTCCTAAAGCACCAAAGAAGTGCGATCATGCAAAGATGCACGTGGACATGTTTGGATTCCAGTATGTTTCCAGTGTTTGTCATGATTGCCATGATTGTCATGTCGCTGTGAAACTAGTTGTGATTATGTTGTGATTATGTCGAAACATGTCGAAACAAAGGAGGCACAGCACTTCGACTGTTTTCGTTTCTGCCATGGCGTGCAGCGTCATATCTCCTGTGGGGCACCTGCCGGGACGATGTCCTTCAAGAGTTTCTCTGCGACCTCCAGGCACTGCCCACTGCCAAGTTTTCCCAGTGTTCCACCTGGTGCATCCGTGAACAATTCGTTCAATTCGTTCCGTCTTTTTCCAAGCGTTTTTCCAATCCAATGCTAATCCAAGCCGAGCTGATTCTTTGATCAGTTCAAGGCTAGGACGGCCAAGAGACATTTCTACGTGATTTTTGCTAGCAGTGGCAATAAACGAGCACAGATTCACAGACCAAAAACTTAGATCCATTGATCTCAAGAATGCATTCTCGAGCCCCATGCTAGTCAAAAAACACGTGATGGCAGCAAACTTCATATCTTTCAAACAATTATTCTACAAAATCCTGTTCTCCCAAAAACAAATCATAGATCCATTTAAATTTCGAGCTCAGCGCCATCAGCGCCATCAGCGCCAGCTCAATGGTGCCACGATCTTCCCACTTTGTGTCCGGATGCCACGCTTCATGCGCAGTGGAGCTGATTGCCTCGGCGGTCACGGATGGTCACGGGATACGTCCGTTGATCAAAATTGCTCAGCTTTGCATCCAGGATTTCACAGGAACTTCCACAGGAACTTCTCTGGCAGAGAATTCTCCAAAACATGGACACCACAGTTTTTTTTTTTTTTATCTCTCTATTGACCACTTTTAAAAAGGGCTGCAGAACGCATCGAAATTCACTTTGCTCCACCACATGAAACTAAGGCAATCATAGGCAATCCAAGCAACACGGTCCAAATGAAAGTCTGACCTGCACGGAGAGCTAGGACAAACATGGACAAACATTAGATTGGCTGATTGGCTGATTGGCTCTTTGATTTCAATAGTACATAATAGCACATATAATAACAAATTAATAACACTAGTAATACCGATCTTTGCAAAATGTGCAGACAATCCTCTCATAGCAACCTGTGGCATCTGACCGTACTATGTACCTGTGACCGGTTGTGGTGACACATCGCTTCACCTGGTGGGAAGGACGCGAGATCTCCTGGTTGCAACTCCACGGTGCTGCCGCCCTGGGACACGAGCAAAGGACTTGAGGCTGGAATAGTGAGAAGGGTATAGTACTAGTGTAGAAGGGCTAAGAAGGGCAGTAAAGCAAAGAAAGAAACGGTACAATTCGTGATGGTTTATGTTCTGCCTGTGCCTTTTGCATGGCAATGCATATGCAAACTCATAATATCTCATGTTTCTATATGTTTCTATATGTTTCAATCATCAATCTTTATCAATCTTTATCCATCTAGGGTGGCCCATGGTGACCTGCCAACAGCATGTTCAAACACGTTCCGACCAGCGCGGCCGGGCTGCGCCTCAGGTCCCACTGTAGCAGAGCCTTCCAAAACGAACACCTGAGGCATGGCCTGCGTGGCCTGTGATCTACATGATCTACACATATCTGCAATTATCTGCACGTTGCACGCTAAGCTACAGATAGTTACCGTGCACGTCTTGTTGGAGGATTTTCGCAAGATCTTGCTCGTGTGAGAACCAATTGAGTAGGAGAACAGTCGGTTCAAGAGTTGCTGAATGTTTATGAGCTATCTTTGTGAAATGGAAACCTGGGGTCTTCAAATTGCCTGGACTGGTGACTCCGAATTGGAACTGAAACATCAAGATAGGAACACACAGATATAGGACTTATCAGGACACGTTGTATTGTTTCATATTGTTTCCATCAGCGATGCCAAGCCGAGCTTCGGTTTCGGGATCCGCATAAGTGACCTGCGCTGGGAGATGAGTGGGGTGTCGAAGGAGAAACTCCGCTGAAAGCCGGCGACATCAGCAACTTTTTTCTTTCTCAAGCGGTTTTGTCATGGATTTTCATGGATTTTCATGCTATATTGCGGTATATCATGGTATGTATCAAAATGGAATCTGCCATCCTCCCCATGAAAAAGTCCCATGACATGTCCCACTTAGACATCTGCTTTTAAGGGATCCTATAGATATAAGTCGTAACATATTGATCATATTGCAACATGTTATGATATGTGATATATGTGATGACCCAGTTGCAAGCGACTTAGCTAACAGATCATCATGGAATATCCCAGTGAGCCCTGAGTTTCCTGAGCTTCCTGAGCTTCCGTACTGGCCATGTCGCAGTGAGTTCTGTGTCTGTGTCCCAGGAAGCCCAGGAAGTCGTTCCCAACTCCTCCTGAGATCGGCAGTGTGAACACATCCGAACACAATGACATGACCATGACAATACAATGGATCCAAAAAGATTTGACAAATGAGAATGACATGACCATGCGGCGCCCGCGGGATGTGTAGCCTGTATAGCTATATATAAATTATATATAGCTATAGAAATCTAAGCATATTGCGGCATAGATTCTCTGCAGGAGAACCTGTTGGCACACGTCTGTTCCTCTCCGGATTCTGTTTGGGCCCAGATCCCGTTCGTCCTGTCGAGCTTTCGAAATTTGTCTTTCCACGGTGATTGGACCTGTCACTTCGACAATGACAAGTCATGACAAGTCCATGTGTGTCCAATGCTATGAAGACACACAATGATGGCTATTGATAGCAATTGATGGCCTTTAGTACCCGGTTACCCCGGTTACCCCATCCCGCTGAAGATAGTGAAAGAATGTGAAACCAAGGCCTAGCCTACAGCCTCACCAGCAGCTCGGGCACATCTCAAGTGCCTGACGCAATGCGACAATGCGACAATGCGATGCCTGATGGCTGATTCATGTGATCCAATCCCACTCTCGAAACATTTATGGAACAAATATGAACAAAGTGTAGACCTTTGACCTTTAGATCCTTTAGGGCTTCTACTTAGGTGCACTGTACACCTATGTACACCTGGTATACAACTGGTCAAAGTCAAAGTAAATCCGGAAGTGCAGTGACAGGCAGTGACAGGCAGTGCCATGGAGTGCCACCATCGACTCGACTGAACAGGAAAGTTTGAAGCAGCTGGCTTTGCTGTGCCTCTGTGGCCAAAATAGAAAACCAGGAAGCAAGTCCTCAGCCGTGAACACAACATGACACACAGGGCCCCTCAATATCAACAGATTCAACAGATTCAACAGGGCCCAACAATTGGCTCTACTGATTTCTACTGATTTCTACTGATCTTTCACACCTGACACGACTATCTCTGCCCGCATTTTAGTCCACATGAATATCTACCACCAAGGGGCCGCAAAGCTCACCAACAGCACCTAGGTCAGGTGCTGTGGCTTGAAACGGAGGGCATCAACCCCGTTCCTGTTGGATGATCTGAGGAAACGGCCGGAAGAATTATAAGGAAACGGCCTGGCCAATGGCCCAATGGCCCAATGGCTGAAACGAACTCATGAATGGCCAATTCAATTTTTGTGCCGGTGCAAACGTATCACCTTACCGTAAGTAACCCTAAAAATAGGTAGGAATTGGGAAGCATTTTGCAGCTTGCCTGGATAAACCATCGGAATTGAACCATTGGATATGATATGATCCGGCGACCGCTTGCTACAGCATCCCCGCACCATCTGGCACCTCTCCGCATAGTATTTGTGCTGTCAGAATGCACCCGATGGTATTCGTTGTATTTCCAGAGCTTTGCTGGAGAATGACGTTGTGAGATGTTGCAAAATGTTGCAAAATGTTGCTGTTGTAAAACTGCTCTTGCTTAACTTGTCTCCTGCTGCAATCTCATGATCTCTTTTCTTTAGTCACTTTAGTCTTGGTTTCCGAAGTTTTTCTAAAAGACTGTAGCGCATTCACTTGTCCCATGCTCTTTGCTCACGTGGAATGCAGTTTCCTTTCAGCCGGCTCACAGCTGCGGTCAGGCACTCAGCCTGAAGTTCCTTGGGAAGATTGGACTGGATGAACTTGGATGAACTTGGATCAACTTGGACAAGGGGCTACGTGCTCGATCGTCAGATATCGTCAGCATGTCATTTCATAAGTGTTCAAAGAATGCATGAAACATCAAAGAAACATCATGAAACATCATATTTATAAAACGTATCCTCAAAATGCCAGCATTTTAAAAAGCAAGGCTTCATCCGCTTGATCCGCAGATATCCCGACAATTCCACCATCCGCAGCCCACCTCCTGTGGAGAACCCACGTCGTCCAAGCTCTTTCGCTCCGTCTGGGTGATCTGCAAAGCGTTGCCGTGTCGTTTTGGTGAGCGAAAGGCCACAAGTTCGTTGCAAATTGTGCGATGAAAAAGAACGTGCCACTTTAGTCACTTTACTGTAAGGGTACTTACGAGAAGCCATGCAATGCCATGCATTTTGGGCTTTGGAAAAGTCAACTTCTGGAAAATGCAGGAACGCTTGATGTTTTATCCCATGCCACCCTCAACCCACCGTTTTTGATCTTTTGATCTTCGTACCAGCCAACTTGTTAGCCTTAAGACCAATGAACTCCAGAGGCTCAATGATGTCCCGCAGGAAGACATCATAGCCTTTGTTGGTGGACCTTGGAGTCACAGAGCTTGGCACACCAAAGGTTTGGTCCAAAAATGTCCGGTCTCAACCGGGCTACATAAGTTTAGTTTACTCTATTTTTAGTTTATTTCAGTGTAGTTGAATGATTCGCAGCTTTTTTGGTCAGAGGATGTCAGAGGTACATGGCAACATCGACTCCGTGTGGTGATGCTTCTCCAATGCTCCTCTGGCTCAAATCTCGGCATCCTGGATCTATCCCAATGATCCCAATGATCCCTTGATGATCCCTTGATGTCCGAGTTACTTCTGTGGGCCAGTGGGAAATTTGAACTCATAGCCCACGTTGGGGTCTGAGTACCTGACAAATCCCTTGACAAACTCACAAAGACAAACGCCTAGGGGTCACAAATTCATCTTGCTTCGATGGCATATCAGATTTACAATGCTTTAAATACTTTTAATACACAAATGGAAATCTTGCAACGAATCAGGTTGTGCTGATTACAATGCCTTGTGCCAACCACTACAAACCAAATACGTTCGTTGCAGCCAACGAAGTGCTGATCTTGGATCACGTCTCGTAGGCCAAGGCTGCTGATGGGGCCATGGACAAAATTCCTAGGCCTGCCGTGGTCGATGAAAGTGGCAAGATTTCAAAGAGTGGAAACTACGTAAGGAAACACTATGGGAATACTATTAGAGTACTGCAAATACTGCAGTCATGGTCTTATATGGTCTTTGTGCACTTTGTTTCTTTGAAACATGTGTCTTCATGCGTGTGAAAACCCGCGGAAAACCGTCGTTGCACTGAGAGGCATCCTGGATCCTTATTCTGCCTGAGCCAGCCAGTAGCTGCCGTCGCTGCACAATGGGCTCAGGCTGCCTGGAGATTTCTGCCGGGTGAATCGTGTTTGAAATTATGTTAGAATTTATGTTACAATCGTGTTGGTGTTCAACCTGTTCAACCATTTTCATTCATTTTTTCATTCATTTTTCATGATGTTTATTGATAATCATCTATTCCCAGCTGTTCTGATTGGCCAACGGTGCCTCGGGGACAGAAAAAGCTGCACCGCTTGCTGCAGGGCTGTCAGGCACAGTCCTTGATGCCAAACTTCTCGGAAATGTTGGAATGATGGAAGATCAAGAGAGTTGATTGGAACATGATGGGAAGATGACTGGATGATGGAATTGAGTGGTAGTGAATGCATCCGCAGTTTCTACCTGGATTTTCTGGCGTTTCGCGGCGTTTTTGATGTTTATTAGGCTTAAGTTTAGGCTTTCCAAGACAATGCAGTGAGGGTAGTACCCAACACAGCGCAGATCTGCAGCGGTCCACGGACCCGCAGTCGCCTTGGAGCGTAGTTGGAACAAGTTGGAAGGGATACCGGCCATACCCTCACCTTCAAACTTGAGCAACAGTTGACAAATTTGACCAGGATCTATGCTGCAATATGTCGTCCAAGTGCCATGGTCAAAACATGCTATATGGGGTATGGTCCTACAGGAAATCCTTATAAATCCTTGTAGTGGGTATATGAATCCCCAGAAAAATGGATTGATGACCATCACATGACCATCCAATATCCAACTTTGACCATGGCACATATGCAGTCTTTATGCATCGTGGCAGGCGCCTCTCGCTATGGCTCGCAGCCGGCATTGCCTTCCATGCTGCTATGGGAGGCTACATGAAGCTATCAGGGCTACCATCGGGGCTGGGATCGTGATACACTTAGCAACTTAGATAATCTTAGATCAACTTAGATCAACTTAGCAACATACATAATACAGAAGGAAACCCACAACGCACACAACTTAACGCACAACATACAACGATCATACAACGCACAACGGGACCACGGCTCCGTGGCTGCCTCGTCACTTCCCGAGGGCTGCAAGGGATGTTTTGAGCCAATGCTTGGAGCGATGGGATTTTGGGCTTTGGGAAGTTGCTGAGTTTTCTGGGATGTTCAGACTGTTCAGATTGCAAAGCACCAAATGGAGGTCAGCTTCAACTTGACATTGGAAGACAATTGCACTCAAATGAAAGTTTTGTCAACCCTCGGGGCTTTGCACTTTCGCTTCGCATCGCCAGAATTCCAAGAGAAACGAATTTCGGAGGTTGGGAGCCTCAAGCCTCACAGCAAGAGGCCCTTGAACTCCCACCCGTTAAACAATTTGAAATGTAACCTAAATACATCTGAATGCGTTCTGATTTGTTATGCACATGCCAGGGTGACCGGGTGGAGGGCATCATACACAAAACATCACAAAACAGCAGGAGACTCACTAGACTTAGCGTCGAAACAGCTTTGAGTGCATCCCTTTGTCCCTTTGCCCTCGACCCTTCAGCGAAAATATGCGAAAATGGTCAAGAATGGGTCAACAATGGGTCAACCTTCGAAAGCAGTTGGACCCTCCGCAAGCCGCTGGTTTGTTTTTCCTTCTCCAGGAACATGACAAGGATTCCAATGAATATGATGATTATGATGCAGCTGTGACATCATAAACCAAACAGTGCAAAACAATGCAAATCTAAACTGATGCGGAGTCATGTAGCAACAGCTCATGCCATTCATGCCATTCATGCCATGCCACCGTCAGACTCCTCTGAGCGCCTACAAATTTGCGCTGAACTGCCATGCCATGCCAGTTGGAAGATGTGAGAAGTGCAGACAGAAAGTGCAGATTCAAACCCAGTTTTTGTTTTGGAACCATGCTCTGGGCAAAGAACGATTTTCAAAGGCGGTTCAAAGATTGCTATTCATGATTTTTTCCATTGTTTTTCTAGCGCTGAGAGACCTTTGTGAACTTTCCCGAAGTCCCGCCATCGCCTAATGGGCCTCTGTGTCTCGGGAAGTGACCTCAAAAGAGTCACCAGACTGCGGCACCCAGGGGCACCCAGTGGCACCCGGCACCTGGGAGTCCCACCAGGTTTGGTCCTCTGTGGAAGAAGCAGACTCCTCCTCTGCTCCAGTGGCGCTAGGCCTCGCTGACAGTCGAATCTTATCACATAAATGACATAAATGTCTTAAATCTTCTCTGAAGATGATTATGATATCTGAAGATATCTGAAGATGTGAAATGTGTCCTATATTCTCTTCCTTTGGTGTCTATCAACTATGAAATCTATGAACACTTGTTCGACTTGTTCAACTTGTTCTCTGGGACCATGAAGGCTTACTTTGAAAAGATTTTTGATGCAGGTGCCTTCGCAATATCCACTGGCCAGACAGATGGTCATAGGAAAACCTCAAGTCGGAGAACTCGGACATGCACTGCATATGGTCTGCATTAATCACGGTGTCTTTATGATTTACTGAGATTCACTGTATACTGATTATATCTGATTATCACTGCCTGTCAGCTATATTAGTGTATCTGATTATCTGATTATATCTGATTATATCTGATTATATCTGATTATATATATATATATATCTGATTATATCTGATTATATCTGATTATTATGCACTGTATATCAGTGTATCACTGCCTCAAGTGCGGTTTCTGGAGTCTGTTGAGCTGCCGGCTGGCTGGTGTCACCCAGATTCCTCGGCACACGACGCTCAGTCAACTTGGGCTTGTACAGTTTTAGGCCATCCCACCTTTGAGACTGAATATTGACATATATTGACTATGCAGGGTGCGGCTGTGAAAGACCCAAAGCAACATAAGCAAATAAAGAAAAGACAAGCATGACAACCATGACAACAGTACTACAACAGTAATTACTACAACCACTTAACTTCCTTTCGGATCTCTTCATTGGTATTGCAGTGGGACGGTGAATCAGGTCAAGCTGCGTCTTCTTCTCTCCCAGGACGCGGTTGGCCAACCACTGGACGCTGCGCAAGATCGGCCTCTGGCGCCGTCTGGCTTTCGTCACATTTCTGAGATCAAATTCTGCTGATTTCTGCTGTTTAGCAAATCTCTGATTCTTCATGTTTTTCTCATTCTTCAGAATTCTTCATATTCTCAGCAAATCTCTGTGACGTACAGTGATGTACAGCAGATTCTCCTCGCCTCGCAGCCCTAACCACCACCAATGCCAAGGATGGCTCATCATCCTGGCCAATCCGCATCGATCGCATCGATCCTTTGAGAAAAACATGCCACCCAAAGCTGGAAGACTCTTGAAGTCATTGCAGTCATTGCAGAATCTTACGTAGTTGAACATAGTTGAAGTTGAATCCTGCAGCTGATGTCTCTTTCACAAATCCCCACATTTTCTGGAACAACGTGACAATGTGCAGCCACCTCCCCTTCGCTCTCTTCTCGGTCAGCTTCAGGGCTAGTCACCTGGTCGAACTTTGCCCATGCCCCAATCATGCTCATGATTAGTCATGATGCAGTCGTGATAAATTGAGAGCATCATTAAAATACATAATATCTATATATATATGATTATGTATATGTTTATATCTAACAATTCTAAAAACCAATTGATAAAAACATGACTTCGGTGACTTTGGCATTCCGAGTGGCCTCCGCCTGTGCCTGGCGCCGTGCACGTTCAGCACGCGCCGCTCGTCGCCGGGCCCGGGCAGCGTCAGATTCAGACCTCACGACACGACCGGCGCTGGCACCTTTCAGCCATGTCAACTCAAGTGGAACACGTCACATGAAGTGACATTGAAAGCGACAGGTTGGTTGGAACATGTTGGAACACCATTTCAATGTTAATGTTTATAAATGTATATACAAAATTATACTAATGTATCTATGCGTATAGGCTAAATTAGGCTAGGCAATAGCTAAACATGAAATGAATCCCAAGATATCCCCGGTGTCTGGGCTGCCCAGCGAGGCCAGGTCTTCTTCTGGCGAGAACCCAATGGTCCAGGAATGGTCCAGTTCTGTCCATGGTGATCTACGAGTGATCTACGGTGATCTGTACGGAGTGTCCTATGTTGACATGCCCATATTATACGGATATACCGGATATACCGAGCAAAAGAAACTTGTAAGGAACAGAAAACAATTTTGCAAGTTGACTTAGATGACCTAGATGCAAAGTCACGGATCAATTTTTCTTGTTGGCTGGACTCGAATTCAGGTTTATGAAGCATATTGGGCTTGGCTCAAAGCACCTTAGTGGGTGATGCCACAGAGAGAGAGAGAGAGAGAGACAGGGTGCAGCACCACGTAGAGGATATACTTTGTCAAGAACAACATCAAGTGCAGTAGCTTCTGGCATCTTCTAGCGATAGAACACCGAGAGTTGCTTGAAGCGAATAGATTCCTGGCTTTCTCATTTTTTCTCAAGCCCCAACAGATTGAAACAGGATTGACCCAAGCTTTTTCCCCCTTCGCAGCTTCGCATCTAGAACCCAGTGATGGCAACAAGGAGCGGGTTGCGCGCAACGCGAGGGTGAGCTGAAATCGTCCACAGCGCAGCCCTGGCGCAGCGTGCGCTGTGGACGATGATGGACGTGCTATACAGAGTCCCAAAATTGAAGTGCCACCCCGAGCGGTTGCCGAGGCAGATGTAATGTGTGGCAAGAAAGCCATGCAAAGGTCAAAACGATTCAAAACGGATCCAAAAGCCAACATTAGAGCTGATTCGCACAAGGATGTAGAAATGTAGAACACAAAACAAAATTGTGAACCATGTGAACCATGTGAACCTTAAATCAACTTTGAGGCATTGCCACATCCCAAAAAAGGGCCGGAAGTTGGCAAATTCGCCAGATCCAGATCACTGGAGTCAAGGCCAGGGATGGATACACCACCCGGTTGTGCTGTACTGCCAACATGTGCTGCCCACATTCTCTTTACGCAGCTCGCAGCTTCACTTTCAACTTCAGAGCTCAGAGCATCTCAGAAGCTCAGAGCTCAGTGTCTCCCACAGTGTCTCCACTTTTCACTTTGCTGGTTACTTTGGCATTCTGGATGAGGGCAAGCATCTCATGCCCACGGTGCCCACGCCGTAGAGCTCGGCGTTGCCGCAAACTCGACTCACAGAAGCAGCATGCGTTTCGAATGGCAGCATGTGCGCAATACGCCAATGGATTTGTGTACGCGGCTCCTCGTTCTCGGAAGTAGTTGCAATCAAAACGACCTGATTGGCTCCATTCTGTGGGAAGTTCACCGTCAACACATCCAGAACTTGAGCTGGTTGAGCTGCTTGAGGTTGAGCTGGCTGTCGACTCCGTGCCGGTGGTTGTTGTTGTGGAAGCAACCGTTGTGGTCTGGGTACCCGGTGAATTCGTGATTTCCACGTCAGCACAGTTTGACCAGATTTGATCCGCCATGTAACAATCCCAGCGCCAACTCAAGACATATTCACCAACTGGCAGATTGGCTGGCACAATCACCTTGTCTTTCACCTGTCACTTGCTCAGTGCAACAGTGCAACAGTGCAACAGCTTTTTTTGAAGATGTGAACCATTCATATATATATATTGGAATCTCAAGTTGATTCTACTATAATGATTATGATATATATTAATATATAATAATATATAATCAGATATAATAACATATAATCAGATATAATAAGATATAATAATATATAATAATATATAATAATATATAATAATAAATAATAATACATAATAATAAATAATAATATATAATAATATATAATAATATATAATATAATAATATATAATACTATATAATAATATATAATAATATATAATCATATTATAATAATATATAATATATAATAATATATAATAATATGTAATAATATATAATATTATATAATAATATCTAATAATATACAATCGTATTATAATCGTATAATAATAATATAATAATATATAATATATAATCATATTATAATAATATGTAATAATATATACTAATATATAATAACATGTAATAATAAATAAACATATATCATCATATATCGTAATATAATATATATATGTATATTAATTGTAGATCATGTTAACAGCGATTCACTTTTCAATTCCAGTTTTCACCAGAAGCCAATTGCCCACCTGCCAATTGTTGGGATTATGCACCTTTGGCCCGGTGTCACAGAGCTGGTCCGTGCCGAAATCCTCAGTGAAGTGCTGCTTGACCTGGTCGTTGCTGAAGGACTCCACGGCATCCCAGGAACACGTGCCATCTCCGCCTGGAAAATCTGCATCTATCTGAGGTCTATCTGAGGTCTATCTGCATCTATCTGCATCTATTTCCTCTTATCTGTCTGTTTGCCCCGAAAACTGGAGAGAAGTTGGACGGCACGAGTCTTGTGCGAGTTAAGAATGGCATTTTCATGCATTTTCTATCACTTTCTTCTACAGGTCCAGCTGACATGCAGCCAGAATATGATAGTTCTGATAGTTCCTGTCTTGTTCGAGCTTTTGAATTGCAGGACACAATGGAGTGACTGAGTGACTGAACCCATGTCGTCACCTCTTAGTTCAGGGAAACAGCACATCCCTCAAAACAACTCATTAAGTGCATGAAAACAAGTCATCTCAATGTGAACAACGAGGTCTTTTTTGATTTTGGATGAAATTTCTCCGGGAATTTCTCCGGTCTCATCACATCTCATCACCCAACCTATCTGCACTATCCCAACCTCCAGTGATCTGCGTGGTGTCAGGGATGGGGATCCACCTCCATGAGGACTGTGCTGGTAAGGTCCCTTCACTACGACTGCTGGGTTTCATGGTCACCTGAGGTGAGGTGACCCATGGGGTGACCCATGGGGTGATCATGGCTACATATTTCTGATTATTGAAAGATACATGAAGCTATCTACATCTATCTACCTCTTGAATTGCTGTAAACATGAGTAATTCTTCAAGTGTCGACTCATGGAAGACCTTGAGGGTCCAGAGCATCCGATTCAGCTTTTTTTGAGTCTGCAGCCCAGAAAAAGCTTCTACAACATGACCTGGAACTTTCAGCTTTGGAACCTCCCTCTCAAGTCGAACAGGGCACATTCATGTCTCGCTGCTCTTGATATTCCAACCACTGCGAATCTGCAAACTCCAAGACATTGCTTTCGAAACAATCCCAAATGCACCTCGGTCTGAATGTCAGGAGAAACTTATGGCCAACTCTTTGCAGCATCGCTGCTAACTACAATAGGCCAATAGGACATAAACTGCCTGGGTGGTGCAGGAACAGATTCACTAGAACCCTATCCAGAGTTGAAAATGACTAGATTCCCAAACGATTCCAGACCTGGTTAATCAATTCAAACCATCGAATTGTATGATTGTCATGGATTGTGATCAATTTTGACCCGTGTACTGAGACGGTCGCCGAGACACTTCAGATACGCATCCACCTGCTCCCTAGTTGAGCTGCGAATGGGTTCACTGAGATCCTTTTGGCACTGCAGAAAATCGGTCCTTTTGCACAGCATGTAGACGTAGCCTCCTCCATGGTTCGCATACAGATTGAACGCGGTTTCCTGTTGACTTCCCAACGGCCACTGAGGTGGCGTCACCTTGGGGCCAGCCACAGGACCCATGGAGGTCTCGCCCCAGCCGTGTGCAAGCTCGACACCGGCACAGAACTGCACGCCGTGTGGGTTGTAGCAGCCACATGGATGGAAAGTTTGAGATACATCTGCCAGGTCTCGAGCATCTGCCCTCGAGCAAAATAACAAAATCAATCTCAAACAGTTTAAATCAGTCTGTTTCAATCTGTTTCCAGTTTGCTCTGTTGCGTTTCCTTAAAGTCGGATGGAACATGTACACAAAACATTGGCCCACAACCTACTCAGTACCTCCAACATGAAGTGCAAAGCACACAACACATTATCAAAACACAGTCTTTACAAAAGTCACATCTTGTCACGCTGCCATAATAAAATCATAAAAACTCATTTCAAGTCACTATAAAAAACATTTCAAGCGACTATAAAGAAAGATAAACAAATCAAACATACCAAGAATCCATGAGAAGTGGCCTGGTCGCATCCATGGTGTTACTTTGGGAGTTCCAAAGTAAGCTCGGTCCAGCCACCAGGATGCAGTGGTATAGTATGCTGAGCGATCCAAAGCATAACTACCTGCCGTGAGAAATCTGGAAATATCTGGCATTTTAGGTGAGATAGATGAGATTAAATACGGTTAAACACTGTAAGGCCAGGAAATAAGAGGTCGCTCACTTTGTTTATATGTTTCAATAATAGCCATACCATTCTACAGAAAAGAGGAGAACAACCACATCAAAACATTCGAAAACATTCGAAAACCTTCGGAATTCGCAGTTTCAGACTCATTTCGCCTGGGTAGCCATTGTTCTTGGAGTGTGGCACAGTCAGAATGCCATGACCTGCAGCATGTCCCAGGAACAGCACGAGCATCCCGTTCAACAAGGTGGCCATGGTAGCCATCGGCGACAAATCTTTGCGCCCTGCCCTTGGTGCCTTGTCTCCAAAAGCTGCCGCATGTCATGATGAAATATGACATACATCATGATCATATCTGATCTATGGCTATATATGGCTATAATTTGGCTGTAATATATAGTATAGTGTTAGTATAGTATAGTATAGCATAGCATAGTATAGTATTAGTATACTATAGTATAGTATAGTATAGTACTATACTATACTATAGTACAGTAGTATAGTATTGTAAAATACAGATAACATATAATATAATATATAACATAATATAATATAACATATTAACATAATATAATATATGATCTGTATAATAATATAGATCATCACATCTAAATTATATCTACATTTATCTATATCTGTGTGGATCAATGGATGTTCCATGGATGTTCCATGTTTGATCCGTGTCCCGGTACAGGACCGTGGGCCCCGTGGGCCCCGTAGGCCCCGTGGGCACCTTCCAGCTGCAAGAGCTGAAGCACATCCTTTGCTGAAGCACGTTCGGCCACCTGTGATGCAATCCGTCATCGTTTTGCATCGAACAAATCGAACCTATGTTTGATGACATCATTGACATCATCTTGATCAGCTGTGCCTTTTTGATTCATGATCCATTTTGCTGGGTTTTGATGCAGAATGATGCAGATCAAAAAATATTTGGGGTTCAAAGTGTCAGAATATTCATAGTCTATGATGATTCATAGTATCCGAGTCATTGCACGCTGTGGCAGTTAAATAAACTGTCTTCAACGCCGTTTTGATCAGTGACCCACAATACGCGCACTTTCTGTCGCAAGTCCACTACGGGAGGCGAGGCGTTAACCGTGACCACTCGGCGAGCTTTACATACAGCTGAAGGTTTCAACAGAGACATACCGAGGGTTTTCTTGTCTGTGATAGATTTGCTGTCTCTTGGATTCTCTTGGCAATTTTGTAATGATTTACTGAAATTTACTGTTTTGTTTTGGCCTTTAGGAATCACATTTCGGATGCTTCGCAGTATTGTCTTAGAAAGATTTTAAGAGACTCTTGCAGCACTCACTTTGATTTCTGCAACGCTTGACTGCCTGGGGATGCCAGCCCCAAGATATTTACGAACAACTGAAGACATCTGAAGACTAAGAAATGAGACTCAGTTGGATCTCAGTTGGATGAAAGCTCAAGCCGACCGCGTCTGATGCGTCTGACGCGTCTGTCTCGTTATCGATGTTCATCTGCTGGCCGGATCACAGCGAAACTTGCAATCCAAGGCACAGCCGCATGAACAGCATCGGCAGCTCTACGAGAACAATCTGGTAGAATTTACGGTAAAATCATGTAGAATCAAAACATATCAAAACCACAACGATCAAAACCTATCAGAATCTCTCCCATCAACGAACTGTGAGGCTGAGCATAGGCTGAGCTGATAGCCAGAACGACATGGAGCGACTCGGAGCGACTCAAGAGACCATAAGAGCTCCTCGAGAGCCATGTGGGAAGAGATATGGAAAGATATGGGAAAGGTTCGGGGAAAGGTTGACCAAAAATGAAAAAAAAACAAACAAAATAGGAACACAACAGAAGCAATTTTTAGAGCTTTGTTCTTCTCAGCTGCTCAAACGCACTACCACAACGATTTCCAAACCTCTACTGTGGTGCAGTGGTCTGTACCAGTAGAGCTCCTGCGGCTTTGTCTCCCGCTCGCCACAGACGAACTTTGCCGACCTGGACTACGTCAATTTTTTTCAAGGTTGACCAGATCAAATTGAACAGTCGATGCAGCACATCCATGATTTGGACATAACAAACATAATACAAACATACCAGTACAATCACATAATTAATAATGACATACATAAATATAGCAAGATGTATGGGCCCAGTATCGACTTTTTGAACCCGAGGATTCTGAGCATGTTCATCTAATCAATGACTTCCCGGCCTGATCGCCTGTGACCAACTCCAGACCATCCGGGGACCAGGCCTCAGCATATCCAGGGACGATATGGGCCGATTGCATTTCGTTTTTTTTTTTGACTTCTTTTGATGGTTTTTGAATGTTTTTCATATTTTTTCATGCCTTTCAGATCCAGCCACGATACATCACGATTTTTTCGGCATGTGGCTCGATCTGCATCACGGATGTCAAATGATGAGTTTTTTCACGACAAATCGGGTTTCCCATGGTTCCCCTCTGGCAGTGAAGGGGAAGGCAAAAAAAACATCCAAACACACATGTTAAAAAAAACGCATGTTTGTTTCAAAGTTTGTTGGATTTGGGCTCCAGATGTTTCAAAGTGCTTCAAATTTTGCCAAGTAGCGACAGCCCAAACCTCATGGCGATGACCTTCGCTCTGAGTTGGGCGAATCACGCTGCGTGGCGAACTGCTTTAAGTTCTACGGCATCTGAACATGTAGAAAATGTGATGGTCCAAGGGTGCCCTTTAGACACGTTCCAGCCAAAAGCTTTGAGGTGGAGAACTTTGACAAATTTTGTAGCACCAAGACCCCACAGTTGCTATTAGTTGCTATTAGTTGCTATAGTGTTGCCAAGCTGCCATGAAGCGTTGCTTCCAATGTCCATGCTTCCATCAGGGACCTGTGCCATCCACTGCGCACTTTTGCACTGAACGTGGCAGCGCTGTGTCACGTTGCCTAAACGTTCCCTTGGACTCCGACGGATCTCGAAGCCAGATGCGGGCAGAGCCATCTTTGCTGCCAGTGAGGATCTGGCGAAGCTGGATCGGATCGGATCCCTCTGAAATCACTTTGCCTGATCCCTCTGGATCCTGTTGCACCCTGATCAAGCCCGAATCAAACAAGACCCACGAATATCACAAATAAGATAAATAAGATATCATGAGATTCAACAGTAGATGACTATGAAATGCGTCCCTTAGACTGAAAAGCTGCTTGATCGTTGTTGTATGATGTTGTATGATACTCAGTTGAACCCATGAACAAACGTAACGCACTTCCAGAATGCTCACAATATGTGCTCACATGTGCTCACTGTGCTCACAATATGTCACACTCAGCGACTGTCGACACAACGTAGAAAGCTCCTAGAGGACTAGACTCATTGACCGTCACTGAGCCTGACTTCTCGAGTTGGGACGTTTCAAGAAAGTGAGAAACACGAAATCCAAAAACGCTCTCCAGGACTGACTTTATGTGCCTATCATATTATAGTAACTATTAGTAAGTATATATTATATTATATATAATATATATATAATATAATATATATATATAATATAATATATATATATATATATACACAATAAATATATATATATATTATACTATTATACGGATGATGTTCCCTTGGAGGGTCCGCTTTCAACATCTTCTTGATCCCACTGCGATGGCCGTCCCCGGCCGTCCCCGGCGCGCCCGGTGACCATCCGGAGACCAGGCAGCCACCCAAATGGGCGACCAACGCGAGATCCAATCTGAGTGCATCGTGCAGCGAATCAGCGAATCGTGCAGCTGGATGCAGCTGGGAAAGGATTTGGAGAGGAGTTTGACATAGTCTGAAGATAGGCTGAAGAGATCTAAAAAGATCTGAAAAGCCTGTATGCTGCAGGGTTGATATGAATACCCCTTCGAAGGAAATCCATTGAAACCGGTTAATGATAGGCAAACTTTTTTTTTTCCTGGACAATTGAGAAAGCTCCCGCCGATTTGAGGACGATAGAATTCTTACGATCTGCGCTATCGAGGACGGGGACACCTGAACTGCCCTAGACATTAGCTGCTAAATGCTTAGTTCAAACATGAACAAATCACGTCATGATAATGAACAAAAACTGAACAAAACAATTCCTCCACGATTACATTAATACAATTCCTCATCACTACTCCTTCCAATGCTGCCACGGTTGACTTTGTTCCTGGGATCTCGTGCGCATATTAGCATCAGGGTCCAAAGTGTCCAAACGCGGTGAATTCTCCGGCGAGTGCAATGCTGTGTTGGTCCTCAGCACAATCGAATCAATCGATATCTGTTGGCATGTCCCTATATTCCCTATATTCGCTATACTAATATATACTAATATCATCTCATAGCATCTCATATATGTGTAGCCTCTATGTTTGTCACCACAGAGCAGCTGGGATGCTGGGCGATTCAGTTCAACTGCATAGCCGAAGCCAACCCACCTGTCTATCCGCCTTTCCATTGCCCAGCAATCTTCTGTCAAGCCACACAACCTACCCATGTCCCACGCATTCCCTCTACCGTCCACATATCCATCCTTACTTATCTCATCTTATCTCCCTGGAGCTTTCATCATATTCAGCGGTACCAAGTGCAGTCAAAGCGCAAATTGGGCATCAATTTTTGCCCATTTGTCGCTGTAAGAGAACCCTGTCGCATTGAGAAAGTGAGCTGCAAAGCTGGACCAGTCGGAAAGGCTGCATCAGCGTGGCGCTTGGGGACATTAAAATGACAATGAAATACAATGAATGTAAGTTCCCGCTGCCTGGCAGCATACCCTTCAATTTGAGTCATGACATAGGATGTGAACACCTTCTGTCAACCTCTGGTGAACACATTCTCAGCACGGGGAGCCTGCAATTCCCAACTGCCATTGAAGGGTCGCCTCAGCAAAAGTGGATGACAATGAATTTCAAATGATGACAAATAATGACAAATATGATGACTAATGTTTGGTCATCCTATTCTTTGTCTTGAAGATGTTAGGATCTTTACATGAAGGAGTCCACATTGACATGTCATGAATGTCTTTTCTCGCATCCACAGGTCAATGAAAGTGCTATATTTTTTCGGTGTGAAAACTAAACAAAGCTGCAATCCCTGGGTCATCCTGGGTCCCGGGACCAAATGTTGGCACCATGTTGGCTGCTGGTCAGCACCTGAGCTTTGCTTCAGATGCTTATATCGGTCAATTCGTGGCATGGCGAACAATGCGAACATGTAGTCATGTCAGTCATGACTATGCAAAAATATGCAGACATTTGGGATCATTTGGGGGGTTCTTAAAATAGGGGATCCCCAAAACAAGAGGTTTCAATACTAAGTTGTGGTCATCCATGACTTGGATGATTTTGGATGATTTGGGGGTACCCCCATGGAAAACCTCCATTTGCTGAGGTGGTAGACTTCCTCGCCATCTGGCGACCATGCAATGGCGCGAACAGCCTGCCAGAAGTCGCGGCGCTCCAAAATCTGCACGTCACTTGACCCATTACTTAGCTCAAAATGCTCAAAGACATACAAAAATGATGGAAAATGATGGAAAAATGTAGCTTTTGACACCCGTATGTTTTCAAGTTCCACTGCACCTCGTTCTGGACGTGTTGTTCCGTCAAGATGTTCCAACGCTTTCGACCTCAAGAAGTCTTGAATGCCTTTGAAGATCTTTTAACATCGGTTCGAGCCCGGTATGGTGAGCTGGTGCAGCTAGCTGGTGCCCATCTGAATCTGGGCCCGCACCGCTGCCATGGAAATCGAGATCCTGGAGTTCCCAAACGCGGACGAAGCCATCACTGCCACCTGTCCTTGGGCACCCAAAGTCATCGACGTTGTGAGCGGAAAGAGATGAGTGGAACCAATAAACTTTTAAGTGTATATATATATATATATATATTATTATACACACAATATGTTCATGATGGTCTATGTCAGACTATGTTTATTTCTCTATATCCACTTAAACGGAGAGTTTTGATAAGTTTTGTAGAGTTCCATCTGCAAAATACCACTGACATGACTGACATGACTGACATGACTGACATGGCATACACTACCCTGTGATACCCTGTGCCTCTTATCTATACTCATCCTCATCAAATCTGTATGTCAATGTCCTGCTCGATTCGCCGAGTTAGCACTGGGCAACCCCACAAGACACGCTTTCCATCTGGTGACCATCGAGCTGAGACCACCAAATGGCTGGTTCCCTGCAAAGTCCATGACGTCAGTGGCTGGGGGAAGAAACATCATGGTCCCCGGTCCCCAATGGTTATTAATGGTACACTGTCTATGTGCAGAACATAAACAATGGTACCATGTTAGTTTCAGGATTTTGTTTTGATCAATTTTTCAGGTCCTGGACGTTGTGAAAGCTACATCTGACTGATAGCTCAATAACTTTAAGGCCATCATCTTTTTGGGGGAGTAATTGGCAGGTATTAAACTACGCTAGCCAAACATCCTGATGGCTATCACGTTCACAAACATGCTCAGCACAGAAAAGAGTAAACCACCGTTAAATTATGTTAAATTTCACACATTTGTCCGCAATCACAAGGAAATGACTGGCAGAACCAGGTCCACAGTCAATGAGAAAGTCAGAACTGACCGTATTGTAGACTATCCACTCGGCAATCACACATATCACGAATAATGTATGATACTGCATTGTGCTTTTCTTTCATCTTTTCATCCCTGGTTCTTGCCCAATTGCCTCAAAGGTCGCTTCTAAGGCCCATCGATTTGGCATTGCCTGAGCAGAGGGATGCCTTTCCTTTCGTCTTTTGTGGTTTGTGGAGGTGAACATCCGATCCTTCGCGCCTCACTTGAGTGCCAAATAGCAGCAGAGTGCTTCAAGCCTCCAAGAGAGCAGCAGATTTTTGAGTTCTGACCCTAAATCCTTCCATATCTTCCATCACCTCCTAAGACGACAGCGCAATTCTTGGCATTTGCTGTGAGAGAAGCTGCACTGGTGAAAATGGTTGCCAGGAGCCTAGATATGTGGCGCCCATGCGACGTTCGTGGCCATACTCTGCACACGGCACGAAGCCACCTTCCAAGTTGAACGAAGAGCATAGATCAGGCTCTGCCAATTTTTGAGTTGCACATTGAATCGATTGAATGACATTGAGCATCTTGACTGCAGAAAACCACAGCACTGCCTTCGGCCACAGAGCAGGCTGTGAATTCTCTCCTCAGTGAGTCTAATCATTTAAAAGCCAAAAACAAAAACATTAATATGTTGATCACACACACCCACACCCACACATATGTATATATATATATTATACATATTCTGCAGGGAGAATGCCATAACATGCCATAACACATGCTTGCTTCCGAAGCATGGCCTCCACTCACTGCAAAATCTGATTCAGCTGCGGTGCATGCCAGCCAGCACACGGCCCAAAGCGCTTTCGTTGCTGCTCCACTCCACAGCCTCAGTGGACATTTTGACACCCGCCATCGACATCTGAGCGATGTCAGTTGTCAAGATCACGTCAAGATCACGTCTAAAAGGAGTTTCATGGAGAGTTTCATGGAGTTTCTAATCTCCAAGACCGTCCAAGACCGTCCAAGTTGCCAATGCCGTGTCTGGCTGCTGTAGCATGGAGTGCACTGCCCAGGGCCTCAGAGAAATGATTTTTAAATAACTGATGCCCGTGGTACCCGTCGTACCGGTGGTACCCCGCAACGGAATAGTTCACATTTGGATTCTTCTCCTCCGAATCTGGGGAATTTCAGGATCTTTCGTCAGCAACACACTTTGCCTGTCAAGACGAGTAACTATAGAGGAGTAATCTTAGATTTTGCATCACGCCAAATGCAGTGCTTCGACACCTCCCACACTCCCATGATCTCCCGAGAGCAAAGATGCTTCCCGTTTTCCAATTTTTCCACCATTTCAACATATTTCAACCAAGAGACTCCAGCAACAAACCCTGAACTGCAGGTGGTTCCAAGCTCCTGGAGACAGCATTTCAGCTGCGTTCTGTCACCAAGAAACTTTTAAGCAATTCTTTTGAGAGGCGTACAATTTACCATAATTTACCTACAATCAATATATAAATATAAATTATATAAATCAGTATTCGCATCATGGTTGTTGTATGTCATATGTTGGAAAAAGACACAGCTGTCCTGGCCAACTGGTGACCCACCCAGCTTCACCGGGCCTCCGTCGCCAGGTTTCGTTGGTGGAATTTGGGACATCGAAGGACTCCGTCTCGACAATCTCGCTCTGGTTGTCTGCTTCAGCTGCTTCAACATGAATGCGGCTGGCATTGCCAGCCAACCTAGGTCATCCCCACAAATAAAGCTCATGTCAGTGTTGGATTGCTGGACTAGACTAGACCAAAACACAAGCCAACACAGGCCAACACGGCCAACACGGCCAACACGTGGAAAAGTTAAAGACACGTGATCGAAGAGTTTCCAACTTCAGTGAGCCAAAAACATTAAAAAACGACACCACCTCTGAGAATTCCACCGCCACACGCGGCTGCCGCTGACGCTGGCGGCCAGAAGCAGCTCGCCATCTGGAGACCAAACGACGTCGCGCACGGGAGCGTGGCTTGTGGCGCCCAGCAGGGCCTCGCAAGGGATACACAATTCATCACAATTCGCAGCATCAAATGTCTGAAACAATGCGAAGCAACATTTGAAACAGCATGAAAATTGCATGAAACAGTATGAAACAACCGTAAGATTGGTGAAGTTGGGCATGGCATGGCATGGCACAACCACAGAACCACAGCGCACCCGCAAGGTCCATGGCGGATGGTTCTCCAGCGAAAAGTTGGACTCTGCAGCCTGCGCTTGGGTGACACAATATGATCAGGAAGGACGCCAAAGGATCAGGCAATTTTCCAGTCTGCATATGTCTGCATGCTCTCCCTCGGTAGCTTCCAGCTGTGTTTCATTGCAGGTCTCCTAATGGAGTGACTCTGGAAGCTTCAACTTCTTGGCACAAAATCTGGTGACGCAGTTTGAGTATGTTTGAATACTCTTCCCAGGGATTGAATGGATGGTGCCCCTTCACAGATTGAATCGCGATCAGGGGATGCATGGAACATCGTGTAGCTTATGATGTTGAGCACTGGTTACATCTGGTTACCATGTTCAAATGAATGAAACTGTCCAGCCGCATCTCATCCTGCGTAGAGTCCAATCTCACACCTGTTCAACAAACATCTCAGCTCTGCCTTCCCTCACTGAATACCTGAAAAAATGATTTAAAAAACGCACTTGCGCGCATTTTTCCCTTGGATCTTCAATGATCTTCAGATTTTCGTCTCTGGACGGGCCACCGTTCCTACCGTTCCTACCGTTCCTATGACGCACATCGAGAATGCTCCGGCGAGAAAGGCAATTCCCACCTGCAGCAGTTGATGTGTCGTGCTTTCGATGAGTTCGGTGGTCCAATCCTGCTGTTCATCGTCCAGTTGTCGCAGCAAGATCTCCAATACGCTGCGACCGCCGTCTTCGTCAAACAGCTTGGTCCACGCAGTTCTAGACAATAAACTGCTTTCCATGATATCCTCCAAAGTTTCACCAAGATCAGCCCTTTCGGGCACACCTTCTGGTAGAATTTTCTGCTCTGTATCGAGTGTGTGGGAAGTGTTGGCTATACAATCTTCCACGGCATTGAGCGCAAGGTCCCAATCCTCAATTGCATGGAAAGGTCACAAGAGTCATACTGGAAAAGGCCTGTTTCGTACTTTCAACATAGTGACATGTGATATTGATGACATGTCTGACATGTCTGACATGTTGTAAATGGCACAGAACCATCAGAAATCATCAGAAATCATCAGACCACCAGAATTGGATCGAACATGATGGAACAAAATGCACAACGTCCTGGCTTTCGATGATGTAAGCGCGGGCATTGGCCCGCCAACATCTGCAGCTTCGGTTGGAGGACGTTGTTTCGGTTGCTTCCAGCTCCTTCTCGGTCATTTGCTGTGTCTAAAGAACTGTGATTCGTCTTCATGCATTCACACACAATATCTGATCAAAAAGTAGATATGTATTGAGTTTGTATGCATATATATATATATGTACATGGAATTATTTGGAATTATATGGAATGATAAGGAATGTTCCAGGAGTGTCCCTCTCTATAGAGAAAGTTATATGTTATATACAGTATATGCAGTGTTATGATATGATATGATAATATGATATTATATGATATGATATGGTATGATATTATTACATTGACGTATCTATATGATATGATATGACATGATATGATATGATATGATGATAATATCATTCCATCTCTTTTAGCATCACTCCTTGCCCCATGTGGACTGCCACTGCAACCCAAGGCTCTTTCGTCAATAGGGATTTGCTTCCGGATAACTTGCCATGGCAGGAGGTGATAGCAGCCTGTGAGTCGGCAAACCCATCCGATAGCATTTTGCCATTTTTCCACATAAAAACATCGCACATATCGCAAACAATCACAGACATATCACAGTTTCAAAGTCTTCCTCCAGTTTTGGCGAAGACAACTTTGCATAACTTTGCAAACTCAAAAACGAGTCACCGGTGGCAGGGCATTCTCTTGGAGAAGCTTAACGAGTTGCGGCTGACTTGACGCCGCTTGTACTTGGCCGGTGAATCCATCTTCCATGCCGAGTACAAGCCTTGATCTGACACACATTCGGAGTTCTTGGACACTACACTCAACTACACCCAAGTGCGCACACCTCTGTCAAATGACATGCTTCTATTTCCTTCCCTAGTGATTAGCTTTCCACCTACCTGCGTTGCGTATTTAAATGTATTTAAACGACTGGTGCAGCATCGTCTTCCACAAAGACAATCAAACCATATTCACCCCCCCCACACGCAACACATGTCTTTTGAACCTTAACGACTGAAACCATTACACTTGGGGTGCTTTTCAGATTAAGTGTCAGATTGTCAGTTTCAACATGTTTCAACGAGCCAGGCCACGCATGAAAATTTCCTCGATGCTTGAAGCAAGTTGAGTCCAGATTGGGCTGTACACTTTTCCCAAGCTTCCCATGCTTTCTCTCGGGTTGCGATGCGTTTCTTTGGAGATCTGGAAAAACGGCGAAGGTATGCTGGACCTCGGTAGATTTCAAAACACAACCCACGATGCACTGAAGTGAAGTTAAAAAACACATCGTCATCAAAAACGGCAAAATCTTCGCTTGCTTTCAGGGCACATTTTGAAGAGTAAACTGAGTAAACGATTCCAGGTGTGTAGAGTACTGCCTGAGCAGAATAGCGCAGAGTAACATGAAGTGTTCAATGTGGCTCAACCTGCGTTTCAACCCTTCATAACCTTTCATAACCCTTCAACACTGGCACTGGGAATACCCAAAGATACCCAAAGTGTGTCGCATCCCCGGCCTGCTCTGCACCTGTATCAAGAGGAGAGGAGAGGCCAGTATCAGCAACATCGAGAGCCTCAACCGTCAGAGCTTTGGCAGAAGTGACATGTTTGGACAATTCTCTGCGGATCTTTGGATTGGTTGCCCCGGCACTGGCGTTTCACTGTTCGTCCAAAGAGTGCGTGTCAAACATCAAACTGATCCATACAGATCCATACAAACAAGATCAAACAAGCAATCCATATCAATCCATTCTCAAAAACAACGACCGTAAATCTTTGCCAAACCAAGAAACAGCATCAGGGACGGTATTGAAACACGTGCCAGCAAAGACGCAACGGCTGCGACATTAAAAGTTCTGGGCTTTGCAGCAAATGGAGTGCTGGCTGATATTTGATATTTGATGTTTCCTTTGTTGTGCATCACGTGATGGCATGTGATATGGATATCATGATATTATGATATAGTATGATATATTATTATGATATATTAATGATCTGGAACAGCTATAGTCTTTGACTTTGTCTGATTTTGGCACCCGCCTATGCAAAAAGCATGGGAACTCTGGCTGTGGCCGTGCTTGTCTACCAACTGCAGTCGATGGTGGTCTTGGTTGACCCGGAGGGCCATGCATCACATGTTCATCATATGTTCATCATATGTTCATCATATGCTCATCACACTTTCATCACATGTTATTGATCTTCTTTCAGATAATTGCCCCAAACTGTATTTTCAGGTTTCAGCTGGGGTAATTTACTTATCCCAAATAGACTGATAAACCTATGGGGCAAAACTAGTAACCGTTAAGCTAGCGACTAAGCAGCACCTTTTTTGTCTGAGCCGCAAT
>Ga0126342_10000093_pt1 | contig 57739 bp, 43 predicted proteins | sample Cyp1metagenome_FD_92528 | JGI IMG/M metagenome (GOLD analysis project Ga0126342, IMG submission 92528) | Coral microbial communities from Lord Howe Island, Old Settlement Bay, Australia - Cyphastrea 1 metagenome | ecosystem: Host-associated > Invertebrates > Cnidaria > Coral ...
AATATCGATATTATTATAATAATTTAATTAATTTATTTATTAATGTAATATTTATTATTTATTATTTATTATTTTTTAATTATTAATATATTTATCTTAATAATATTTTTTTTGTATTTTTTTTATTCGAATAATGTATTGATATTATAATATTTTTTATTAATATTATTTTTATTATTCTAATAAATATTATATAATTATAATTATTAATTTAATTTATATTATATATTATATTAAATTTATAAAAACTTAAATAATATTTTTAGACATTATAATAGTATATTTATTTGTTGTTAAGGGGCAATAAAATTCCTAAACAATTAAAATAATATATAGGAATTAAAAAAAATATTAATAAAATAAAATATAATATCAGATACCCTCCACCTAATAATTATTAAATTTTGGATTTCCATATATTTTTTTGGAATTAATTTATTTAATTTTATTTTTTATTTATTACGACGGATTTATATTTAGAAGATTAATTTTTTTTTCCAAAATTTCGAAACCTCCTCTTAGAATATTAAAATTACCAAACATAGAACATCAAAAATATTTCTAAGTACGCACTTAGAACATCAGAAAAATAGATATTTAGAATATCTCCATTGATTTTTACATACTTAGAAGATTAAAACACCCATATATTTAGAGCATATCCTATTATTTTGGTAAATCTACATATATACACACAAATAGCTTGGTAAATACCATACTTAGAACACTTTTTCCTCTCACTGCTGCAGTATTCTATACCTTTTCTTCGGGAACAATATCGCAAGCAATCTTCGCTGCAATCGGAAGGTCTCTAATAATTTGTGGGTTTCCTGCAGGGAGATTACCCCTAGCCTATTAGTTTATAAATATCCGCCGACCCCGGCAGAAATTAGGCGGCAGGGACGGCAACCCTTAAATAAATATATCTATATATAATATTATATAGTGTGTATATATAATTAGCGACGGACAAATACCTCGAACATACATATATGTATGGTTCCCATTGGTTCCCCACTGGATGTTCTAAGTATAGTTTGGAAACATTCTAAATATAGGTTTTGGGTATGTTCTAATTATTTTTTTTGAAATCCATATTTAGAATATCCCCGTTATAACGATTTTTATTTTTTTTTTCTAAATGATATTCTAAGTATTTATCCGTCGTTATAATTAATATTACCCTAAGGCTCTTTCAGAGCTCACTATGAGGGTTTTGGATCTCGCTAGGAAGGTTTGGAACTTCGACTGTCGTGGTCACAACCCTGGACCCTCACCAAACAGACCTGACGATCCCACATGGTCCATGGGGTGGATTCATCCCTAACAAGCGTGGCATTCTGTGGCTTAATGGCCGCTGCCCGGGAATAACATTGTTTATCAGTGAACAGCCAGTCAATGACCATGAATGATCAGGAGTGAACATGGTTTCTTTGGGGTACAGCCCCGGGAGAATGACAATGCTAGATACTTCATGTCCACTCAACACCCTCACTGTCAGAGCTGCGGCAACCTTTTGCTGCGCAATGGATCCATGGTGCGCATCGACCCTCTGCCTTCAACTCTCAGATCATGCCTCGCATCACGGGGAAGAAAGGACATATCGGCTGACGGTCTGGGAGGGTGAGGTAGACTAAACTTGTGTGAAGCGACAGGGAAGCCTGCGAACAATTTCATGATGGTGGTGGTGGGTGTAAAGGCTCAAGTCTAGGGTTGTGTAGATGCATGTATGAGAGCAATGGCTCCCCTCACGGAATTGGAACGACAAATCACATGTTCCTTGTCTTCATTCAAATATTTGGTATGTATCAACCCATCCTATTCATCACATATCGAATATTCATTTTGTAGGCACCTGCGCTACCTGTGATGTCAAGATTGGGTGGGAATAAGGTGCGGTGAAGCTACATAAGCCAATGGCTTCATTCACTCACTGTATCGCTACTGCTCGACCAGACAATACGTTGTTTCCAGATGTCGACGCTTACCATGTGTCTTTCATTCTCATGACGACGTACTTGCCTTTGATCTTGGCAATTTTTGAAATATCACCTGAGTGTGCCTTGGGCTTTGTTGGAACAATTGACCATATTTTTTGTGATCGGTACATGTATGTGTTCAAACTCATAGACCTGCAGTGGTTCCTCAACTCAGGGGAAATCACATTTGGCAACTTGCAAATTGTGTTTGCAAGAATCGATGAAGAGGGGGAAGGCAACCTGTCCAAGTCTCATTTCAAGAAGGACAAAAAGAATTGGGCAAATACGGACTTCTGGTTACAATTAGAATGAACCTTTTCATTTTCTATATTTGCAGTGTGCTTGCATAACATTACCGGCCCACCACTTCCTATAACCACCAAAAAGTTAACTTTGGAACTCTTCATGTGGCCAGCCGTAAATGCGCAACATAAGGAAGCCTATGTAGTACAATCGTTGCTGTCCTATACACGAAAGTATTGGAGGAAATCAATGGTCAAGAGAATACTCATACCTGAAGCAGTTCAACTGCAAGCTGTTTGTAGACCAAACCCTCGACGGGCCCGTGAAACTTGCAAAAAATCTGGTGCCCCTGTCTCAGGCCGGGGATACTTGTATACTGTTGGTCAATGTTGATTATATGTTTGACCATGTATATGTTAATGTGGTGGGCCCATGGTTACTTTCTTATCCGGCATTCGCCAATTCCAGCGAGCATGAGCACACCTTCTTCTTATGGGCAGGACCTTTTGCGCAATGTGTGATTTGTTTTGCAGTTGCGTGCATCCCATGGTCATACATTTATGCTTAGTATGCCGTGTGTTTTAGCCACGTGCTCATGCATGCATCACACAAGATCACAAGCGCGCCAGCCAGGAGATTGCATCTGGATCGGGTGATTCTGTGCGGAGACCAATTATGGAGGAGATATATGGGCCAGGTCCCGATGTCCCTCAGGGCTTTTCGCAGATTGATGTGGACACAACATCGAAGCAAATTGCCATTGAACATGTGATGAATGCAGGGCTTGGATATCACGAAGCTGTGGCATTGCTAGAATACTGTGATGGTGATGTTGCAATGGCCTTGAAAAAACTTGAACATGTCCAGATGAAATACGGGTATGCTGATTCAATAGAAACTCATGAGTCGGTACAACAGTATGATGACCGTGGGATGCCTTCTGGGGAACCTGTGTACAACGTCTACGCAGAGCCTGCACCGGTTGTCAAGTGGTTCAAATTCGACTCTTGAAATGTTTAGATTGTATGTGCAGGTGTGCATGCATACTGTGTAACTCAGTTCTGTGAAAAACATCCTTTGAAAATATTCAACTATACTTATGTTGTTGCTTTGATCCGAGGATGGTTCCGCTCCGGACCATGAAGTTCATCACCTTGCCTCTCAAGATGATGGGCCCGATCACCAAGGCCTTGCAGAATCCTGGCAGCAAAAGAAATCATGTGACATGTTGTCCCGGGGTGTGGGAATCCAGAATGAAAAAATTAAATGAAAAACACAATTTCGCTATCAAACATCCTATACTTATAATATACTTTGATTCATTTTTCAAACAAAGGAATTTCTCAAAATGAGGCAACCTTGATGGCCCCAAAATTAATTTAAGCGTCCTTAAAGCACCCTAATTTTAAGCTACTTTTTTGGAACCACAAATGTTGACCATATGTTATAATGATGGTATCATGTTATATGTTGAGACATCCCCATATATATATTTATAAATGCCCCTTTCCATTAACCCCCAGGACAGCGGTGACCCCATTGAGATCTCCGAGGATGAGGCTTTGATGAGTTCAATCTGTTTGTTTTCTTATCTTGATGATGCTTTGAACCGGTTGGAAGTATACCTTAAAATATTCACCGTGGTGATGTCTTGTACTGTGCCATTATATTCTTGACAATTATGGGAACCCAGCCTATTCCAAACGAAGAAGTATCATTCAGTAGTGACCCAACCTGCAGGGCTTCGATGACTTGGTCATGAACGGCCGTGGTGATGCTGCTACGAGTGAACCAGCTCTGTCAGCAACTTGCAAGCATCAAAATCTTTCCCAATGTCAGTCATTTCTCGACTAGATCTTTGGATAAACGATGCACACATGATAAATAATTTGATTTGCCCAAGCCTTAGGACACAATGGAACTTGTCACAGCAACTGCGAGTGACCAACTGTGGCTTACATATGGGTAGAAGTGATGGGTAGATATGAGTAAAACGTAAAACTTTAGTTTTGACAGGTCCGGATACATAATTCAAAATTCCAAAGGTGTGGTTGTCAATGCCCTTGTGCCGAGCACGGCTGTCCTCGTCCATCAGCATTGATAAGGAAGGAATCGTCGAGTTTGATGACAACGACCATGTTCCTGCATGCAATGGCTTGGAGTTGTCTAGCGCAGAGCCTAGGCAAGGAACACTGAAGGGACTCCATAATCAATGATACCATGAGGAGAAATGCATGAATATTTCAAACCTTGACCCTGCAATCCTTCTTACACGGTCTAAAAGGATATTTTGGTTCTGTGGTTCTGTAGAAGCTAGCAATTTTCCCGCTGGCTTGCTGCCCCCCACAGATTCCCATCCCAAAGGAAAAGTGCCAAAAAGGAACCCTCCCCCGCGGGGGGGGGTCCTTTTTGGGTGTTTTTGGGCAATGGCAACCCAAAAGGAAATTTACAAGTAGAAGCTATGACCCCACCAAGGATTGTGGTGAATGCGACGGAGCTGTTCCCAAGCCACCTTCCGTCCCTCGACTATAATTATGGTTTGACCGGTCGGGGTTTGAGTGTCATGCCTGGAAATTCAAATATGATTTTACAGGGGTTCGGACAAGAATTTTAACCATGATTCAGCCACTTTAGCTATACATTTTTTCTGGAAATCTTTGGACGACCTGTGAACATTATATAATACGTATCTTCCTGTGATGATGCTTGATGGCTTGATGCATGCATACAAGCCGATGTAGACGCATATAACAATTATGATGGTACCATGCCTTACATGTTGGGTCCCTATATGAAGTGTACCTTAAGGTATACATGTATGACCCACAGACTTGCATCCGAGGATTGCCATGGCCCGGAGATGCTGGAATGTCCTCAGCGCTCTTCGGCATCGCTGTCTCTGTATCAGGAGTCCTGGCTGGGTCAAATTGGAAATAAAATGTCTGAAAGCATCATATGTAATTATATATATATTTATACATACATACATATTACATATGTATACGTATATAAAATAATATATATATATATTACATATCATTATATATATTTTCTTGAAACAAGATTGGCTAGGGCTAGGGCTTTTGACCATACATGTCATCAAAACATGCGGAATGTCACCCCTCGACCAAAAGGAGAAACCTTTACCACCTTCACCAATGAATGAACGTACTCGACGGGTTGCCTGGGTCTCACCCTCAGATTTGTTTGGGGAAGCTTACAGTAAGCTGTTCATATGGGGTACCATTTGACATGTAGATTCCACTGGGGTTTTCAATCCAAACCTAGGGGCCGCCGTCCAGCCCAAATGAGGACATCACGGGAGAGTCTTGGAGTGAGGAGGCCCAGGATAAGGATCCCCTTAGCAAGAATTTCAAATGTTGGAAAGTTGTGCTGGCGAATCCTGAAGTCTTGGCGGAACCCAAATATCAACTTCCACCTGAGCCTGAATTCATGAAGGAATCCATTGAGGTCGAGATCCCGGCATATGAAGATCAGGATCAAATACGGGGGAGGAAACCCAAAAGGGAACCCAAGAATTCCCAGTCCAAGAAAAAAATTGCAAAAGGTAAGAAGGCAAAGGTAGATCAGAGCAAGAATGCAGTCAAGGTGAAGAAGGGAAAGAAGGCCCTGAAAAGGGGTAAGTTGAACAAGGGTCGCAAGGCCAAGATGGCCAGAGTGCGCCGTGCCGCTTCCGGTGCATCCTTGTCAGATTTGCCCCCAGCTCTGAGCGCGGGAAATCGTGCCAAAAACCCGAGGAAAACTAAGGCCTCTTGTGATGTTCCTGGAGGTGATCATGCTGCTAAGGTACCCAAGCAGGAGACCCAGTAATTTGACATCCCTGATGATGCGATCCCGGCTCCTTCGCATTGCAAGCAGAATTCTGTCTACAGCGTTACGTATCGCAGGGCCCAGGCAGGGCATGCCACGACTGAGGAATGCAAAGTGAAGGGTCGCCATGCATCATGGCTGCTTCGTGTGCACAACATGATTTCCCCAGGGCTGTCCGGACAACCCAAGGGCCCAAGGGGAAAGAACAACAAAGAGATCTAGGGTGAGATCAACAAGAAGGGTGATGCTGTCGGTGAAAACCATTTAGGACTTACTCGTTGCCAGCTTGAGCGTTTTCGTAGGTCATAGGTTGACCTTTATGTGATCCAGCCGAAGTTGTCATGCATGCCAATATACGATATCGATGTTACATTGTTTCCAGTACATGGTATTGGATCATGCATGTGTTTTTCCGGATTATTTGCAGCCTGACTTGGTTCATGTGAAATATTTCTTTACCAACACATACTTATGTTGGCGGATGTTGGGCGAATGCCTCCATTGGTGAGATGTCTTCTTTGCTTCCCAATATGTGGATTGTTGGAACGCGGGCAAAAGCCCATATGTTTTTCATATGGTTTGTGGCCTTACACAGGTACTCAAAGGGGTTCCTGTTCAATTTGAGGTGATTGGCGATCGGAGTGTTCAAAAGTGAACCCACTTGTGCATTAATTTTGTCAGCTTCTGTAATTCATACAATTATGGGGTCCTCACATTGAAATTGAATTGAAATTTCTCATTTTCATAGCCATTATCCATCAATTCGGGCCATAGACCTGAGCACCTGCGACCCCAAGACCGCCCGCCCCACGGCTGCATCTGTGGTCCTGCAGATTGTTCTTGGTGGACATGTGTAGTTGTCTTGTGTATGTCCTGTCCGGTGGCTTGCTGCAAGCTTACTTCAGGATTGATGGCGAAGACGAAGGATTGTAAGGGGCATCTGTTCCTAGCCTGATCAATTAATGTCCCATGGGATGCTTCAACGATTTTTGCATGCATAAATGATGTTCTCAATCCAATTTTTGTTGGGTGAGCACATGGAGCTTGAGCTATTGAATCGCCCTCCTCACAACACTCCCATTTATTATAGTTTGAATTCCAAGGCTCCGCTTCAAGAGGAGACATGGTATCCGATCGGGTGGTGGTGGCCCTGCCTTTATCCCTAACCCTTCGCAAATTGCTTGGGACCATCATCCTGGTCATATCCCACAACGGCTCTGGATGTTGATGCACTTGATGTTACATGCCATGAGCTTAGAGTAACTACACATGGGCCAAGCAATTATAGATTTATATTCACAGGATGTTTCAACATCTAAGGCTTTTCAGTTCCACGGCCAATTCGAGAATGTTGACATGTTCGCAGGCCGAAGGGCCATTTCAAAGGCATATGTTCGTAAGAACAAGAGAGCTACAGCTTTGGACATCTTGATTGACAACAGAGACGATTCTTGGTTCAAAACATAATTTTCCAGAGAACCCAAATATGACCTTTTTGGAAAATACCGAGCAAACAGCACATTTCCAATTATGTATTGTACCATGTCAACCTGACCCTATCTTCCATCGGCCCACGCGTGGCAACATAGTACGCCGACCAGCCAAGGATATTCTTCAGCCGCTTGGATTCTTGAGATCACTGTGGGCTGTGATGAATCTATGTGCTGGAGGCCTATTTACTGCTGGAATAAAGTGCAGCACATGGTCCATCGTCAACCGCCTCTAAATTGCAGCTAATTCTTTACCCTCATGGGCAATGCTAATTTTCCATTTGGGTGGGACCAAAGATACTAATTAACCCTCCCCCAACTCCTCCAAAAACCTATGGGACTTTGTGGGACTTCGTGGGCTCACTTTTCTACAATTTGGGAGGGCCAAAGAAATTGTAAAATTGGAAGCTGTTGATATGGTCTATAGTACTGTAGGAGGTTGAAGGCAAGACTTTCATCAGCATATGTAAACATCATACACTCCCAGGGGCAAGGGGCATGCTGCTCCTAAGGAGGCACCAGTCGCAGGAGTAAACAACGGCCACTCGGACAAAGGCCGGGCCTTTTGGGCATGTTGTGGCATGGGTTAAAGTGAACGTAATATATGATCATTCATGGAACAACATTTAACATGTTTTTGGGTCAAAAAATCATGGTTCCTCAGAACAAAATTCATGTTCAATGTGCTTAAATATTTGGGTAAGGTTGGTCAGCCACCTCCCAGTGATTTCACTTGCAGGTCCTTCGTGGGGAAGTACGTTGTTTTGCAATGATGTGTTCCTGTGCGAATTGGCCAGCTAAAGGGTCAGCTAAAACAAACATAATATATATGTAACAATTCTTTGGATTTTTGATGGCATATAATTAATACTATAGTCCTGATTGCGTGGTTATGTAAACCTTTAACTAACTCAGTTAGTGATTATATTTTAAATTTTTTTTTGGTCCCCCCTTTTCTAAAAAAGCATGTGTATTTTTTGGCAGGGACACCCGCTGAGTAAATTAAGTACATCCTCAAATACCGATCAAAAAATCGGGTGAATGAATCCATTGAGTAAGCACTAAGCACACATCCCAAACAAAGCCCATACGACATGTTGGAAAACTAATAACTTAACAGAAGTTGAAACCTCTGGGTTGTTCCAAAAGCTTTCCTATGGCTTGGACAGGAAATTCAAGAGCGTGAAGGATGGAAATCTGATGACAAGTCGGGTCTTGGCCTTTCTCAGCACCGGGTGTTGGTTCAGGTCTGGGTATTATAATTTTATATTTACCTGAATCCTAGGTCATTTTGCTATGCATGGTAGCTCTGTGGCGTGGGGCGCATTACCTGCTAGAGAACCCACTGCTAAGCTTGGCACTGGCCTCAAGATATGGTCACTTTATTTTATATGATGTTGATCATGTTTTATTTTTTTATCATGCATGTATTAAATTATTGGACCAATCATTGCCTCAGATCTTCTGTCATCCCCGCCTTCGGAAGTTCTTGGCGAAGCGCCGCCACTATCAACAGATGACTTGGCTCGGCATGTTCGGGGGCAAAACCTGGAAGCCGGTCCGGCTGGTGAGTTCTTCAAAAGCTGTGCACAAACTCTACAGGATTTCCCATTGTCTTATTGTCCAAAAAAACAATTCATGGTAAATCATTAGCCATGTTTCTCGGGAATTGACATTCTTTGTTGAAGATGCCAATTCGATTTTATTATGGCCATGTGGTATCAGTTTAAGATTCAAACGAATATTAATATTCATGTTTTTGGTATTCATGCACCCCGATAGGAAGCTCGACAAGAAGCTCTTTGCCAAGAGTGATAGCACAAGGCAGTACCAGTCCAAAGATGGGAAGAAATGCTTTCAGGGTGTCCCTGGGAAACTACGTGAAACGGAGATCTATCCTCCAGCCTTTGGACGGGCAGTATTTGAGACGTATACAAGTAAAAACCAATTGAATGATTTTTTTTCTACTGAACACATGCTATAACATATGGCTCATGGACCGGCTCCAAGGTATGCTCTACTTTCTTTCGTGCAATGCCTCCACAGGGTGAGTACTTCGTTGATTGTGTCGGCGACAATTGGAATAACGCCAAAACAACTTATCAAAAAGGGTCTTTGTAATAAAAGTTGTGCATCAAATTGCCAAATTTCCTTCTGGTGGAGCTTCCAAAACGGACCCCCCCAAGTCAGTTCCCCAGGGTCCAAAAACGTGGGTTTTCCAGTATCTTTCCACGACTTCGTGGGGTCCGTGCGTGTGGGCCAACCCAACAGGAAATTTACATCAAATATTGAGTCCCAACAAAGGTTGAAAGCTGTGTTCTTTTTTACCCTTTTTTGAACCTTAAAGCACTGAAAAAGGATGCCTTCAAAAACAGATTCAAATAATAAATAAACATATATATATATGGAAATGTCTCAGAATAGGGGTGCCTTAATTGAATGCCCCAAGCCCTTCTTTCTTATAACTAAAAAAACGAGCTTGGGGCATTCCTATTTTGAGAATATATTATATATATTTTTTTTTTATTTTTGGGATCCCCGCTATTTTTCATTGCCGGTCAATGCACTACTCACTACTAGGTAATATTATTCTTTAGTCGCTTATACTTCAGTTCACCTATCCTGCAGCTGCCAGTGGGGACCATTGGAAATTGAATATATCCAATGTCATAGTGACATAGTGCTACCATGGCTTTCCCCGCGTGCTCCACCTCCACGTAGCGAAGGCTTAATGAAGTCGAGGAATATCTCCTGAACATGATCAACACCCGTGAGCGGAAGCGAAAGCAACCTGCATAAATATTCAACCAGCAGGTCAATATGCCTTGCACGGGTAGAATACTTTTGGGTTCCAGCGATTCTTAATCACTGGCCCTACCTCACAAATTAACCTAAGTTGGACTCCTCTGTTTGATCCTTAAATTATACATGAAAAATCATATGGATCTGTTTGCCGGAGGCCTGATGCTGAAATTAGATCATACGGCTGTACTGGGGCCGTGGTGTGGTCACAAACAGAACGGTTTGCATAATCTAGTTCGCTCATTGGAAAGCTTTGGGAACCACAGGGATGTTCACAGATATGGATAGATATGGATGTTTCATCAACAAACATGCATCGGATGGCATCGGGTGGCATCGGGAAGGCATCGGGAAGGCTCCCGTCGGATCCTCAAAACAAGGGAATTTGACGATCCCACGTCGGAAAGGCATCGGGAAGGCATCGGGAAAATTAGGATAAATTATTTTCCCGATGCCTTGCCGATGTCAGATCATGCATCAGAAAGGTACTGCGGGAAAATGTAGAATTCATGGTTATGGAACCCCATTGGTGATATATCATGATGACACACCCCAAAATATTAAATTTATTCAAATTTTGGGTTTTCAGGTATTGTCCCTTGACACATTGCACATGTAACCGTACGTAGCAATATTGGGAGAGAGAGTAGCGGGGTTTCGCTTCACGGGCGGTGCTCGCTTTGGGCTATGGCCACTAGATTGCATTCAAACATACACAGAAAACATTGCAAAATCATAGGAAGACTTTGTTAAGGCACAGGTCTATATACAATTCAAGCACCAGCAACTGTGAGGCTGAACATAAGCCAGTCGATCCAAAGCTTCCTATGTTTTATCGGCCTTCTGCTGAAGAAGTTCAGTGCTTCTTTGGTCGTTGGAATGGGGCATGTCAAAAGGCTGGCCATGCTTGGAAATCCCAGATCCTTTGTTTGGGATTTATTAGCAGTCATACATACGTCTCTTTGGTCAGTACGCAGGTGACACCTATGGACGACTTGCCTCTTCCAAATGCTTCCACAAATCCATATGGTCGAACTGACAGTGAGGAGATGTTGAAGCATGAATTCACCATGGTTCCCCACAACAAACCAATCATGATATACATACACTCAAACAAGTTTCATCCATGGGGTGAGTAGCACCAAATCTCCCATTTCATTCGCAGATACTAAACGGCATGCTCTGTCCTGCCGCAGGAGACACTGCCGCTTGGGTGGCCTGAAGGGCTGGGACTTAGCAGGGAACACGACTCTCGCCTCTCTTTGAATGAGTTGGGGGCCCAGGTGCCTAGATCACTGAAATCATGATTATATCATAATGCAACGGAACTATATATGTAATTAATTTAAGCGATCATATTCTATCGCAATTTCTGGTTGCTGGATAGTAAAGTATGAAACCTACAATTTGGTAAAAAATGCTCATGTCTACACAGGTGTTTGTGATTGTTTGTCTACTTGGCGTGTGCGCGCATGCATTTAGGCAAATATCTCCAGCTGAGTTCTCCAGGGCAACCTCCACTGAATGGACTTCACCTGCCACCACACCTGCAACCCCACCCTCTCTAATATCCACTCCTGCCCCTCGCCCAACCAAGAAAGCAAAAGCAGAAGTGGTTACAGCGAGCAAAACATCGGGCCATGTGAAAAGGGAACTGTTTCCGGGATCAACGTGCGTCCCCCGTCCAACATCCAAAGTATGCCTTGGGGGTATGGGTGCCACCAGACCCATCCACACGCAGAGTCCCTGAGTTGTGTCCGCTGGTGCCCCCCGACACACCACTATCGCCCAAGTATAAGGCCATGGGTCCACCCCCCCCTCCACCAAGGAGGCTGGGCCACATCATGTCGGACAAGCCTGTGACCTCAAAGTCTCCACCTCCAAAGGCAATTGGTGTTGCGCATCCGCCCCCCAAAGCGCACGCAGCAGTTGACACATGCAGCCCACACAACGCGCCAGTTTCCAAAGCAGCCGCGCCGCCCACCCCAGTATCAGCACCGCCTGCGTTAGCAGCAGCAAAGTGGACACCCCCAGCACCAAAGTCCACGCCGCCGACAACAGCAGCAATGTCCACACCGCCGACAACAGCAGCAATGTCCACACCGCCGAAAGCAGCAGTAAAGCCCACCACACTGCCGAAAGCATCAGCAGAGCTGAAAGCAGCAGCAAAGTCCACACCGCTGAAGGCAGCAGCAAAGTCCACACCGCCGAAAGCAGCAGCAGAGCTCACAGCAAGCCCATCGCCAACTGTCGAAGCTATCACCCAGAAGGTGGAAAATGATGTCAAGGCTTTGATTGAAGATGAATTTGATGAGGCAATGTCTCATGCGATAATTAACCCTGATTTTAGACCATACTTGAAACACTTGGGATCAGAGTTGGGAGAAGAACCAGGTACCGAACTTGACATTGAACAACTCGAAGCTGAATGGGGAACCAACGAATCCTATGAAGAACTAGTCGCTTTTCTGGTTTGGAAGCAAGTGGAAGCGGCCAAAACCCAATCCATACCAACGCACACACCGCAAAGACGGGTCACCTGGGCCCCAGAAGTTGCAGAGATCACACCCCCAGCAGAGAAGACACTAGCTCCAGCCAAGTCGGAACAGCCCCGCAGAGCATCCGCAGTGACCGTGGCAACTGCAAGCAAGGCAGGTTTTCCATGAGCGCATGTACATTCTCTTTAAGTTGTTCATCCTGCTCTTCTAACTACGTGCGTGTGAGTGTGTGCGTGTGTGCGCATGTTATTTGCATTCGCAGGCTGTGAAGCCAGCAGATTACAATGAACGCCAAGCATTGCAAGGAGTGTTCAAAAGGCCCAATATGTGATCATGTGCAAACAACAAATGTTGATGGTTGTACTTGGGCGTGCGTCGCAGCGCAGGCGCCTCAAAAACCCTGACGAACATCAGATCCCTGCAGAGTTTGTGGCTTTGTGGAACACAACAATGGAGAAGAATAACAAGGCCATCGGCTCCAACACATGTGGCCCTAGGTATCCCTAGTTCGCATGATATATCAAATATATTTCATTTATAGTCCAAAATCTTACCCATGATAAGACATCAGGATTTCATTACCGGCATGGCCATGCATTAATCTTACCCCTAATAAGACATCAGGATTTCATCACCATTATAACATATTGTTCAGCCATTCATCGCAAAAGGCTGAGAAGACAGCTTTGTTCGAAAAGTGGTTGGAAGCCGGCAAAGATTGGAATTTGATACTCTATTGCAACAAGATTGACCACATATTCATTTCAGAATTTCCATGGTCGTTCCATAAAGCAAAAAAAACTTGACACTCCTTCCATTGAGGCTGCGGGTGGAATCCTTTAAGTCCCACACCGATCGATCCACAGATCGGAAGAAGATGGGAAACTTGTCCAACCTGGGTTGGGGTTTGTTGACTGTGACGAGTCTCTAGATGTTGGTGTCCCATCACCTTCGGACTTCTTGACTCCTGTTTCATGTTGGGTGTTGGGGGTCTCCATCATAAGGCTGGCGCACACGTGCGCAGATTGTGTCGCTGCACTGTGGTGACATGTCGGCTGCAGAGCGTGAGATAGCCAAAAAAGAGGCTGAAGGTTTGGTACAATCGCACCCTGACGATGCCGAGTTGAAGACATAGTATGTGATGTTCTTAGCCATTTGATTTGTTTGTCGAGATCATTGAATTGTACATATAATTGTACCCCTTGCAAGACACCATCATTTCCTCACCCCATTGGCTTCCAAGGTTTGCACGGAGCTTGGTCGTAAAGATGAAGAAGAAGTTGCCGACCACCTGCAGTACGGAAATTCGGCCAAGATGGACAACGGTTGTGAGGATTGGGCTTTTGTTTTCCTATTAAGCATGTATATGTGCATATCCGTGCATATATCTTTATATGTATGATTATGTATGTATGAATAAGATCAGCAGCATATATCATATGTATATATATATATATCATTGGGAGGATGGTCATACGTACCAGAATAATCCATATAATCCTTTTAATCGCCATACGGAAGCTGAAGATTTTGACCATTACATCCTCCACGCATGATGGAATTATGTGTTTTTTCTGCATGGGGGTGACCCTTATCAATCTGCCCACATGTTTCAATGGCATTGCAGGCTGCGAAGAAATTGTTGAAAGGCGTTGACCACAACAAGACCTTTGGGAAACCCAGTGGCCTCTTGTGCAATTTCCCGCAGAGTGCTTCGCCGGCTGCGCTGCCGGCACCTGTTGCCCCAGCAACGGCGCCCCATGAGAAAGGACGTAGTAAGGGCCGTGATCGTGGTCGAGGAGATGGACCCCGTGCTGCTCCCAAGAGAAAGATTCTTAACTATTGTTGGATACCCCAAAAATAAACCTTGCAAGGTTCACATGTTGGGTTTATAAGTGGGGGTTTGCCCTCATCCATGATCTCATTGTTCATACCTAGAACAAATGGATATGTATTGGATCCCGATTCAAATAAAAAATATCTATATATATATATAAATATCATATATATATATAATTATATAAATATATATTTAATTTATATATATATATTATGAAATTACCGGCATGTAATGGCAAGGGATTGTCTGGAAATCTAGGGGTACGATGGGGTATAATAATTATGGAAATATATGTAAAGGGAAGAAGATCTGCGATATTGGATTCCCAATATGTCGTCCCAACTCCCAACCCAGTGTTGCTCACCTCTGGAGCCGATGCCCAGGACAATGCCTGATTTTCTGGAAGACCCTTTGGGAGCATCAGGGTGGTTGGTTTCACAGCTGTTGAAGGACCTTCAAACGGCCAAGGTTCTCCCGATCAAACTTGTGAATTTAAAGCATCAGGACCACCTTCGTTTCTAGGCTAAAATATGAAATTGCAAATAGATATCACCTTTCTAAGTATTGGACCCATATTTGCAATCATTCTCCATTGCCATTTGGTAAGGTAACTCTTTGGTTCAGTCTGCCACGGACTTGGAAAAATGCTACTTCCAGCTCAAAGGCGTTTGTGATAATGTTCAGGAGGACGGGCTCTCCAACATTCATTCTACTCATGTCATATTGATCACATGTATGTAATGCATACATAGTTTGATTTCAGGACTCCACTCCGGAAGATTTCCCCCATTTGTCGCAGTGTCTCAGAGACGCTATTGATGTACGTCAGCAGTATCTCGAAAATTCCGCTATGGCTGGATCGTTATACAAACAAAAGAATAGCCGCAGAACCAAGGCTAGATATGGTCATTTAAATGACCAAATCATGGTGCAACTTTAGTATACAGTCATTCTTGATCATTGGCTGATTTTTTTCCATGCACATCTACTTTCGGGCCCGCACATGTTGCGAAGGCCGAAGATGATGATGACCACGACCTGACCGACTGAGTGGATGCCACGCTTCATCTCCCCCTCTTGGGGTTGGATTTGTGGGAAGTAAGCTAATCAGCCTGCTCAAACAAAGGAACGTTTGATCATGCAGGGTGTGTTCGGGGGCTGAACATCTTAGACTGGTGCCGTGCCTGATCACGTTATTGATTTCAACCATCATGCATGAACAACGATTTTGTTTAATGGACTGAAAGGCCGGCTCAGACGATGTTTCCAATTTTTGTTCAATCTACAATGTGTGCGATTGCGTACGCGCTGGTCCAAATCACCAATTTGAAATTGGTGCGGTTACACTAACAATCACCAAAGCTTGAAGAGAAAACAACCACGCAATTGACTGAATTACAAACTTGGATGGATGAAAATAGAGGTTTCCTGAAATGGGGGTACCCCTACATCATCCATTTTAAATAGGATTTTCCCTTAAAAACCATCTAGCTATTGGGGATCCCCCATTTATGGAAACCTCCATATGATAATATGCAATATATACACATAGTTCTTCAGTGTCCCCGCAGGACGAGTACGTGCAGAGACTCCTCCTGGAATACAATCTTGCAAGAGAACCATTCAGGAGCATTCTCAATAATGTGTCATGGAATTATGTATTACAATCCCAAACCTTGAAATGATGTTGTGGTTCATTTCACCTTTTTTGGGGATCATTTCCTTCGTTCCAGGTGCCCGCTGCCTTCTCTGCAGGAGCTTGGAGATGAGAGTTCATCACAACCATCACGGCCTCGGGTGGAGTTGAATCCATATGTTCCGGCGGTGGCGGCTGCGGCATTAGTGTTTGGGCGTAAATTGATAGGGGCAATGTCCAATGATGTCCAATGGGTATATATGGAAACTTTACTACTCATAGCATGTAGTTATCCCCAGTTCTTAAAATTCTATGAACATTCTGACCCTGGTATAGCATATGTCAATATCGGTTATAAATAATTAGGTATATACGAGAAAATGGGGGGAAAAATATTCTGTTACTTTAATGCCTTGGTTTTCAAAAATCCATCCTATAGTTGCCAACTTTAAAAATATAGTTCAATCCCGGGGGCCAATTTCATTTGGTCGAGGCAAATCACCGACAATACCGCAGACCAGATGCCCCTTTGGAATTTGGTGAAGCGTTGGTGGATGAATTTGCATCTGGGGTATCGAGCACACGTCGTGTTACCCGGATTTAGCTCATCAATGCAGTATCCACATCCATATTTGTTGTTTTTTGTCACCAAGGAATCAAAATAAAAATAATAATCATGTTGGGCACCCCCACGGCCATTGACTTTCATGCCATGGCTTTCCATGGCTTCAAGCCCATGTTTTCGCATATGTCGTGAATATGCATTTGAGTACTCATTTATTCATATTATGCATACACTTTTCCTTCACTCCATCTATCGATCTCTCTATATGTATCTATTTGCCTACCTACCTATCCATCTATCGATCTATGTATCCATCAATCCATCGGTCCATCCATCTATCTATCTATCTACCTACCTATCTATCTAATTATCTATCTATAGATCTATCTATCTATCTCTCTCTCTCTATGTTTCTGCTTGGAGCTTGTCGCAAAGCAAGCAATATGTTGCTAATTTAGTTGTCAAAAAGGCAATGCCAGACAGCAGCCTCTGCCACTGCGCGGCGTCCTTTGAAACATATATATGCTTAAGTGTTGATAAGTAATGTGTGTAAGTACATGCACTTGTGCGCACATATATTTGTATACCACTATGCTTTTGTTTGTACATGGATACTTGCCCGTATGTAAGTATGCGTTATATCGCCAAACATATATATATATGAATGTTAGAAACCATGTACTTATGTGTGTAAACATGTACATATTTCAGGGTTGTGTGTATGTGTGTGTGTGGATGGCATGGACCAACGAAGACCCATCCATGATGTCGTGCAAACGTACCTGCGTTTTGGTTTGAACTGTTGACCAAGCTGTTCCAGTTTGATCAATTTTGCTGCATCAATCCTCCAGGTAACTTAGGATATTCCAGGTGTCGACAAGCTCAACTCTCTAACGTTCCTACACAAATCACAAATTTCCACAGTGTGTTCTTTTTTATTTACACTTATGTACCTTTCTCTCAATGCATGTATATTTGCTTAAATACATGCCTGCAATATCTTTTTATGTCAACATGCCTGGGATTAAGTCCTTTTTCCTCCAAGGTTCAGAAAATTGCTTCCTCGGCAGTTCGTTGGTCGAAGAAGCAGGGCGGCAACCCAGCGGAAGACGACCTGGTCAAAAAACTTTCTGGTATCGTTACGAAAGGCAAGTGCCTTCAAAATGCTGAGAGAGATCTGCATAGATTGCTTCATCGTGAGTTTTTGTCCTTCAACCCAGAGCCTGAGTACGTCATGGTGCGGATGGTAGACCCTTCTACTTTAGAGATTGATTGGTCGCCGTTGGCAGTCCTTTTCCCGGACACTTTGCTCAAAGCCTTGTGGGCGCTTGGAGAAGATGTTTTCAGACATTGTCTGTTTGGAGATCTGATTGAGAATAATACCCTGGAGATCTGGCAGCACATTGAAAACACCTCTGAATGGTTCAGCTCCCACCCAGCCAGGCATTGGCATTCAAAGGGAAAACTTGCAAGTCTTGGAACGTACGGTGACGAAGTCCAGTGCTACAAGAACTCGGAATGCGGTGTGGTCAGTGTCTCTGCATGGTGTGTAGAATTTTGCACCAACTCGCATCCACTTTGTCGGTACTACCCCATTGCCATGTGGTCAGAACATTAGGAATGTGAGTGGACCTTTGGCGACATGGAATCTCAGATGATTCAATGTTGGCGCTCCTTGTGTGACCCCGAGGTTACGTGGCCTTGGACGCAATCAGGCTACCTGATGGCGTTCACTTTTGCCCAAGGTGATCTTAACTGGCTGAATGAGCGAATGGGTGGTTTACATAACTACCGGCGAAATGATTTTTGTAGTCGGTGCCACTGCCTGAAGACCGACCCAGACCTAACCAAAACGTTGCCTAATTTTGCTGAGGATCCTGACGCTTACGAAGAGCGAGCTTGGAGCCAGGAGGAATTGGCAGGTTTTTCGCCTCTGCTCACTTTGCCTGGGATGTGCATGCAGTGGGTCATGCATGATGTTGTCCATTCTCAGTACTTGGGCACCGGCAAAGCTACGAATGGTTCCTGGCATTGGCTTATAGTTATTTTTTTGTTTGCTCGCATCACATCGAGTTTCCATCCCTTCTATAAGTCCTTCCCTGCTGTAAAAATTTGAACATGCATAGGTTCTGTATTGATCTACATGGTCGAAGCTGGGTTTTGGGGGCCGGTGATGGGAACCGCTGGCAAATACGCCGATCGCCTTGCCCCAGCGCTTCGCCGAACCCATAGGGATTTTTTGCTCTTCAAGAAGATCCACCACCTCGATTGCAGTCAGCCGCGGTTCACACCGGCCAGATTGAGCAGAACTGTGCAGACAAGTTCCTTGTTCAGCTAAGGGTGAAAAAAAAATTTTTATTGAATTTCTTTCACCGATTGCCTGGTGGTTTGAAGGTGTTTGAATATACCTAGTGTTTTTTGTTTTTGACGCTGGCAGCTGGCAGGCTTTCCAAAACTCCAATCCAAAGCGGTAGCCAGCAAAGTACTGACCAACTGGCTGGCCGTTCGTTCTGTTGAATTTGCCCAGCGACCAGGTCTGACGGAAGCTGATCGAATGATATCCAGATGTGTGAATTCTTATTTCAAAATAATTCAGGTGATGGATACCAGTCGCTACATCATGACTGAACAATACGCGGTGGCATTTCATACAAATGCGATGAAACACTTGCATGCCTACGTGTGGCTTCACTCGCATGGCATGAGAGTTATGCTGCGTACCCCTGGGAGGAGGTGTTGGCTTTTGATGCCAAAATACCATCACCTATGGCATTGTACTTAGGATACTCTGGTGACGAGAATCAATCCCAAAAATTCTTTGCTGCTCAGTGCTGAGTCATTTGTTGGCGACATGGGCAGAGTTGCTAGAGTTTGCCACAGGTCTTCTGTTAGCAAATATACTCTAGACAAATGGCGGGCCAAAATGGCCTTGAAACTTGGGGCACTGGCCAAAGAGTTGAGAGCCCAGAATGGTAGGTAGGTTCCAGGTATGCTGTTATTATATGTTATCATGATTTCTATACATCTTATTATGTCTTCAAACATGTTCCATATTATATTTTGTGTTTCTGTGTGCGATACGTATGGGCACTGGATAAGTTAGCTGAAAATGCCGGGTGAAAAAGAAATTTAAGCCACACTTTATCCCAGAGCCTCAATCACAGGCATCGGATCCTCACCTCTTAGATCCCGAGGGCCCCTTGGGTCATAAGAATCCCACATATATCGGGAGCCTTTAGGTATTTATATTTAAAAAAATACAAAATAATAAAATCCAATTTCCAATATATCCCAATATTTAGGAAATAAATATAATATTTTATCAAATATTATTAAGAAAAAAATATATATAAATTTCAATTTATATATATAATATAATATATATATATTATATATAATTAATTTCATTTCAACATATTTAAATAATTTTCAAAAAAACATATATAATAATAAATAAATTAAAAAAACAATATATATAAAATATTTATATATAAAATTAATAAAATTAATAAAAAATAAAAATATATCCATTATCGAAATTAATATCTAAATATCCTTACAGAATTTTACAATATAATTTTCAAGATTGCTACAACCATATCCTACAGTCGTATCCTACAGTTGTATTATTCGGTCCTAATATTAAATTACCCAAAAACCTAAAAATATTTACCAAAAAGCCCATATACTTCCCTTCAACATATCTAAATAATTTTATTTTTTTTAAATAATTATCAATATAATTAATTTATGTATAATTATATATTTTTATTATAATATTGTATTTATTAATTAATTTAATAAATTAAATATTTCAAAAAATAAAATATATTTATAAAATAAATTATTAAAAATTAATTAGATAATTTTTATTTTTTACTAAAAAAAAATATATCCTTATTTTATTTAGGTATTCCAATAAAAAAATATTATATTAATAATTTTAAAATTAAATATTTTTATTTATCCAATATATTTTAGAATATCTAAATTATATATAATTTAATTTCAAAATATTATAATATAACATAGGAATTAATATAAAATAATTATATTTCCCAAAATATTAAATAATAAATAAACAAATATTCCAAGATATTCCGATATTCCATTTTATAAAATATCGGATCCAACCCTACCTTTAAATACAAGAATATCCAAAGAGAATATTACACTACATTACACAACACCTTTTTTGGGAATATTATCTACGTATATCTGCATAATATTTTTTTTTCCATGACCTTAGTGGATTTGTTTGGCGGCTTTGCACAATTGTGCCAAAAATGCGTTTGGTTTACATGGCCCCAGCAGCTTTCGCCACATGAACTGTTAAACCAATTTCTTCAATTCGGGATGTTCTATCACTTGTCGGTTGCAGCCAAGACGTCTGGGAAAGCTGCGTGGAATGAATTGTTTCAGGGACAGCCTCCACACGTTTGCCCGAAAAAACAAGAGAATGAATAGGCCTTATCACATCATAGAATAAAGGAAAAGGCATGCAGCGAAGCATAGCATGTGACAAGTGTGGAAGTGTCTATGAACGTTAATATCTCACCCGACCCTCCCACCCACCCGCCCCAAAAAGAGATAAGTAACGTAGCAAAGCACACACACACACAAATAAAGGCCAATAGCGTAGCATGTGACAAGTCGGAAAGTTTACATGAAAACATGAACAAGGTCCAAAAAGGCAGAAAAGGACACGGCCAACTAGGGGTCGTGGTCCAACTACAACTACACTACAACTACAACGACAACTACAGATAGGTAGATAGATCGAAAGATAGCTAGATACATAAGATAGATAAATAATTAGATAGATAGATAGGTAGATAGATAGATAGATAGATAGATTGGATGGATGGATGGATGGATCGATAGATAGATGGATGGATGGATGGATAGATAGATAGATAGATAGATAGAGAGATAGAGAAATAGAGAGATAGACAGATAGACAGAGGGAGAGATAGAGAGACACAGAGAGACACAGAGAGACACAGAGAGACACAGAGAGACACAGAGAGACACAGAGAGACACAGAGAGACACAGAGAGACACAGAGAGACACAGAGAGAAGGCGACAGATATAGATGAAGCTAATTTTCATGAGTATTGACCCCTCATGGATGCTAGTACTATCTAGTACTGCTAGTAGCAGCCTGATTTCATTAAAAATTAGCCTTCATCCATGATAGATAATTTATAAAAAAGCTGTGTCTTGGGAATCGAACACAAAAAACTTTGCTGACTATTTGACCTGTAGGGGGGATGGTCGTTAATCCGGGGTAGCCACGAGTGCCTTTGCGTATAATTTTATTTGCTGAGCTTTTCGCATGGCGCGGACCCCTAAGTGGTGCTGCAGCACGCAATGCATCTAAAGCGATCCGCACGTTGTCTTTCAAGATTTCAATCCTTAGATCGGGTTGGAGAAGCCCTGTCGAGTTGGAGGACAGCAATGATTATGCAGCTGGATCCAGATCTATGTCATTCCAGAAGATTGATCCACCAAGTAACTCGATGTACTGAGAATTTCTTCCCAAATCCTCCTAGTTGATCTTGCAAAACTTCCATCGGTCTGTCTATGGTATAGTCTGCAGTTTCCCTCCACCAAAATTTAAATCAAAGGTTCGAGTTTGCGCACTAAAGGCGTATCCAGAGCTGGAATATGCTGGAATTATTTCCCAGAAAAACAGGATCGCTCTTGTCTTCCAACACAAAATCCACCAGTTTCTGCGTTTTTGCCAAGTTTCTCCACCTCATTGTCGTTTGTACCAGAGGCTGACACCAGTTGGGCTGCCCGGGTTCTGCTGGGAGAGGAGCGACACACCCACGGGTCTGTTGCAAGGGCTTCAGACCTGAGACTAGAACGAAAATTTGGTACCAACGGACGCACAAAATTGATCAATGACCATTTTTAACCACCCATTTTTGGGTGTATTGGTACATAATTTGAAGCGATTCACATATGTGTTCTGGATGATGATATCACCTTCTCACAGCTGAAACAGCAAGGTCTGCGGCAATGCTTGCTTCGCTTGAGCAAGCTCCTATCATGGGCATAGGCGATGCATGGCGGTGCAAACTGTCGGCCGAGAAGCTGGTCTGTCGTTTGTTGCAGATTGTCTTTGTACTTGGAGGGCCGTTAAGGTCTGAGGGTGCCAAAGCATGGACTTGTGCACTCACAATATGATCAAGGACAACGACTCTATTCTTCAAATTGTGTTCACTGATGTTTGTTGACTTGCAATTCAATAATGAAATCCCTAAGTCTGCGCATACAAGTACCAAAACCAAACTGTTTTTCTTTCTTTTGCAATCCCTGGAATGGTGCCAAGATTGAACGGCTTAGACAGAGTTAACATTTTGCTTTCGGAGTCTAGGCTTTTAAAAAAAAATCTATATATATACTCCAATAGATAATAGTAAGTTGATGCAAATTGACGCGACAAGAGTGAAACTGTGAGACGTTCAAACCAAACAATGAAACCCAAAAGTGTCAAAAACTGTGCATCTCTCGGCCCCAGATTTTCCACCATCGGCTCCTGCATCAACTCCAGCCTCTCGATTGGCATGAGGCAATGCAAGATGTAGAGATAAATGGCAAAACCATTTAATCAATTTATATACATCAATTTATGATGCACTATAATACACTGTGATTCTAAAACATTCTAAAACTATATCATGCGTCTCAAATCGTCTCAAAGCTTGTTGGCTCAGATGAACTTTAAGTTGCTGCGTCTGACAACGATACACTGGGGGAATCTTGGGCCAGTACTCCTCACGCACCATTGTCTTCATCTTTTGAAGAGCATACTGGAGCCCTTGGCACTCGGTGCTGACTATCTGTACTTCTGCTTTCAACGTGATGCAACGGCAAGCTGGAAAGAGCATGGACAGCGATTCACCAACATAATTTGCCAAAAACCGTTGGCCCTTTCAGGACCTTGTTGAACATGAACAAACAGGACACCAAATGGAGAATTGATAGGTGTACAATTACTTTTGTTGTGGATAGGAATTCATAGAAAATCACATAACAAACTACAAACATCAACAAACCACACCATGCCCGTGCAAAGCGCCATTCTTGGCCCCCGTGCTGATGCACTCAGCATTGGAATCCTGAGATCCTTCAGCTTCAGGCCTGGAAGAGGACTGGTACAAGACAGCGTAGACAAAAATGGATTTCCTTGGCATAAACCTTCACGGAACAACTGTAAGATACTGTAAGTAAGCATCCAGAAGATTCCAGAAGCCAATTCAATGTACAATCTTGTGCGGCTGCTCGTACATCTGATTGCGGTCGACCATCAGTTGACCTTTTTGTTTGATAAAGTCTGCAACGAACGACTCCAGTGGCACACCTCTGTTCCGGAGAGTCAGGAAGCGCCTAGTCAAGGGTCAAGACAATTTTGAAACCCAGAAATCACATCAAATCACACAAACAAATGTCAAAATAATGTCGGGCTTTCGCGGAAGCGGACAAGTCACACGTCCTAATCCTTGATCCAAGAATCTATGCCTGCCCGTGACAATTTGAACCCTTGAAGTACTTTGCCTCTGCAAGACAAGTGTCATCCATTGGGTGCACCCAGTAGTCTTGGGGGTTTTCCACTCAGCCTTGTCTTCGCTCCATTTCTCACTTTTCTACTTGCCACTGCAATTCATTTGTCCTACTCTGACCCTATTCCGGGCGTGAAGCCCACAGTTCTCTGTTGCGCCAACGGGGATGGCAATGGAAGGCAGGTGCAAATTCCAGCCTCCAGCCAGAGTGAAGATCAGTGTACGGGGCACAAACATCACGATGTATCATACAGAAAAGTATGATAATGATACTGTATATCTTGATGTTCATAAATATCAAGCTAAGCACTTCATAATTATTTCCAAAGCAAATCATTCCCATGATGGGAAAGGAGTATTGCGGCCAAACAAACTCGAGTTCGGAAGGTCATTATTGTTTGGACTTTCATCCATCTTCACTTGGGCATGAAAGCGGACTTGCTCAACACGATTCCATGGTGGAGCAGTGGAGCAACGGTTCTAGTAGTGTCGAAATGCTGACAGCAGTCCGTGCCAGATTGAACACTTGCCTATTCTTTCTTAGAATATCTTGGATATATTTTCAACAGAATTCACCTGAATGCACTGGCACGCAATCATCGAACACCTTTCCATATCTATCCCACAGGTGTTGATGTTTGAATAAACGTGCACGATTGTGCATGATCCAACTTGTCCAATCATGGGTCGAACTCCTCTCAAGGTAACCATGGTAACCACAGCGCCTGTCGCAGATTTTCTGAGAGCAGTGGTTACAATGTCGGTGGCACACGGTTCTGCCTTACGCGCCGTCACACTGTGCCATCTGACCGAAACAAGGAGCTAAGAGGTCACAGATCTGGTGATCCGCGTGCGGCTTAGCTCTGTCGGCGCGAGTGGATGGATTTCTGCCTATTAAAACACTCTGCGAGGAGAACGGAAGATGCAGAGAACGAATTTGGTACATCCGGTAATCGAAGGGGTGTTCCTACCTCGTTCTCCAAAGCCGCACTTGTTTGTTATACAGTTATACAATATAATTAATATAATAGTAGCTACATGCTACGCATGCAATGCATACCTCGTTCTCGGGGTGTTCCTACCTCGGTTTGCAACCCATGTCTTTGATAAACCTGGGTACGCCCCAAGACTACTTCTCACTTCACTAATACAAGCCGGCACTCATATGATCTCATATCTCAAATGTTTTTGCTGTGACTGTTGGCAAAATCCTTGCATATCCTCATCCACCATAGATTAATCTAGGGTACATTGCCCGAACTCCACATTAACTTTACTATTGCCATCACAAAAGGCTTTTGCATCACATGGGAGTTAAGCTCATATTAGCTTCAATCTTCATTGACCTTGACATGATGCCTTGAGCTTCATTGCTGATCCGCTCTCCCCTCCACTTTCCACGGCTGAAACTTTGCACATGACCGGCAGCTGCCACATGCAGCCCGAACCTCTGACAAACATCCAAATCAACAAATGATATGATCATCGCCGTTCTTCACTGAAAAATCACCAATGTCGACACAAACAGTCCATCACATTCCTCAAAATCTCATGTGACATTTTTTTCGGAGGCGCAGAGATTTTTTTTTTTTTTTCGGGGGTCTGTTTTCTACTGCGTGAACTGAATGCACACACACCACAGCAGCCCGTCCAGGCCGCTCGGCAGGTAGCCATTGTCGGGTGTACAGTAGATCCAATAGTATTTACTGTAAACTGTATTATAATGATGTATGCAGTGCATATATAAATTATATGGTTTTGCAATATTGTATATTACCTGATGTCATATTAATAATATATAATACAATATATATATATATATATGCACATCATATATATACACATCATATATAATTATATTTTTTTATTATATTTTTTATATTTACATAGGACATATTTCATGACCTCTTACTTACCACTCTTGGGAAGAAGTCTGGTTTGGCACTCTCCAAGCCCCACGGAAATTGCTGTGCTTGATCTGAACCAAGGTCGTCAAATAGACTTTTCCAAGTTGGGTAATCTTTAGATCAACATTTAAATTGTTATGTGAATCTATTTGAATCTATTTGATAGTTTGGGAGAAGTAAGTCACTATCAAAATCCCGTTTCATTGGGCCACCCGCTGAGGACCTCCTACGGGACGCCAACTGATGACTGCGCATTCCGGAAGATGTCCATTCGGCTATGCATCGCCGACGCCTGCGAAAATGGTCCCTGACGCCAAGAAGCTACGCGAGGCATATTGCAATAAATTATAAATAGTCATAAATTCTCAAAATATATGGCCTATTTAGATTCATCACAATTTGTGCCATTTGCAATGAATCTGCTCTACAGGGGGATACCTCTGCAGACGCGACATCGAAAATCAATCGAACTTTCCAAGTTGAAAGCATGATGCGCCCAGCAGCGATCTGCGCTGCAATCATGTCTTGGTCTTGCTTTTAAGCTGCTGAGAGCATCGAAGCATCTGCAAGCTTGCAGTGATCTAAATGGACTCCTGTCCCTTGAAATTTCGCGGCACGCACTCAGCTCTGTTGTCATTGGCTCCACGCAGGCCTTCCTTAGTTGTGGACTGATAATGACTGATAGCTGTGTCCGGTACCTGAAGAAAAGAGTTTGCCAAGCTCCACCAAAGAACAAATTTCATTCTATATAGGATGTCTTATGATGCCAGAAGAGGATCGAAACAGCGTAAAATGCTATTGAAGCCGTAGTTTAGAAATATTATTGAGGCGTGACAACCCAAGATCGCTTCAAGATGCTTCAAGCATATATCATAGGTCAAACCAAGTTGTTGCCGTAAAAAGAAAACAATGGGTGCCACCTACACGTCCAGTGATTGTTTTCGTCGTAGTCAAGCAGGCAACAGGTGCATTTGATGTGGGCTACGACTCCAGTTTCCAAACAGCAATGGCATAGTGATAAAAAAGCCAAGCAACTCTAGTAGGCCTGAAAAGCACTTGACACATGCTGAATGATATGGTCAGTGATGTTCTCTGTCTGGAAACATCCCGAAATGGCTTCTGGAAAAGCCATTAGTGAATGCCTGCAACCATCATGAACACAGACTGTAACAACGCAAGATACGAAGTACCAGTAACATCCAGTAACACCAAAACAGCATGATAACAAGAAACAGTGAAGTCTTAGAGTCTTCTTTGATATTGATAAACAGCTCACCTATTCGGCTCACATCTATTCTTCACAGCCGTCCAATGCCCGTCCCGTCCGCCTGGATCATGGAACCTTATATCCAGTCTTTGACAGGCTGACGGCGCAGTCTTTGGCCTTGGCACATTGTCCTCTGCCTCCTGGACCCCATTTGAACCAATCAGAATCACAGAAATTCGTCATGATTTGATATTTTACGATCTCTTATGATATTTTATGATATGTTCATATCTAAACAATTCTGGGGATTCCGTGCCTAGCAACGCTGCCCTCTTGATACTTCAACTTCAGCAACCAGGATAACCACCAGGTCCCAGGTGCGGATTTGTTGGCATAGGACTTCACAAAGAATTGCAAAATGGAAGTCAGGCCTGGAACCTGGACAAAGGTGACAAAGGTGACAAAGGTGACAAAGGTGAAGCTTCAAAAGGACATGGATCTCGTGGATGCATTGCACGCCAATCAAGCTAAACATATGAGGAATGTCATCTAGCAAACTTCCAATTGGACTTTGGAACTCTAATGTAGCGAAGCTGGCAAGGCCATCATGAGACAGCAAATCATTCTGCCACAGGTATGCTGCTCTACTGTTTGATGTACAGTACTGGTACCTTGTTGGGAAGCGTAGAAAACAAACGGAAAATCCACACCATCCACAGCGACTTCCAAAAAATGGCAAGAACATGGTCGAAAATCCCTGCAAATCTCTGAAAATCCCTTCAATTTTCGATGCATTTTCCAATTTTTCCATCAATTGGGGAGGCGTCCGGCCTTGGGCACTTGGAGCCCCATCTCCACAAAGGCTTGGCATCGCACGCTCTCGTTGGACTCGCGGCCCACGTTGCATCTTGCCCAGCCTGCCACAATATACTATATAAATAGAGATATGATAGCGTATATTGTACATATTATATAGATATAATAGATATAGATTTAATATCATATATCATATATGTTTATTATGTATATAGTTACTATCATCGTATTATATTTCATATTATATTCTATTATATTATATTATATTATATATTATATTATATTATATTATATTATATATTAATATTATATACTATGTATCTTTGTTTATACTCGGCTCATGACCACTCTCGCATACTGCTGCGCAATTGACAAATATCATGGCAAGAATGAAGCCAAGCCATCGCCATGACCTGCTGCAGAGATGGTGAACTTGCTGGAGAACGGGAAGCCAAGCCTCGATTTCGCACGCAGCGACAAGGCCAAGATAGGCCAAGCCACAAGGGATGGACTAAATTCAAGGCAAATGAAGCTGATAGAATTGGTCAAATATGGTCAAATTATCTGAAGAATTCACACAGAATTGGTCAAATTCACTGGGTGGAGTTTCCCAGCGAGAGTGCTTTGAACCTCTACGTGCACCAATGTCAGACCTGGGTTGTAGCAAGATCCCAAACTATGCTATACAGCATAAAGCTCCGATCAAGCGAGAGCGAAACACAGACTAATGCCACGTGCATGCAAACACATACAGCATCTAGGAATAAGACTTTGAATCGTGAAAGTTGCAAACATTTGCAAACATTCATTGCAGTAATCAGGACTTGTATACTTGAATACCGTTCAAGTTGTGTTTTGTTTCTTGGCATGATATGATTGCAAGTATGCGAAAGGCACCGAAAGAAGAACCCTCAAGATGCTGTATTTTGTGCAATGATCCACCTGCATGATTGACCGTATGTCATGCATATAATTGACATGTTCAAGTTCATTTTTCAAAGTTTGGACTGTTGCCTGAAGGAAATGAGTGGAAATGAGGTCTGAAAAGAAAGATCAGATTGATCAGATCATACATGATGTCCAGTGGAAGCACAACAATGAAACTGCAATTATTTTCGGTCCAACCGAGTAGCTCTACGCAAAGCATTTTGTCTCCATTTTGTAACCTTGACAGCGAGCGGGGGGGTGGATCACCAGTGCTGAATGGAATGCCGAGACAAAGGTTGCCCTATTGCCATTATCTGGTTCAAATTCTCCATCCATGAGAAATCTGTCTGCATTATTTTGTGCCTATCAAGAAGTATTCGGTCCTGGACCTGAAAACAGCATGAAACTGGTGTCGGCTGGAGGCATCAAACCTACGTCTGCAAGCACTCTTGCACAGATTCGCATAGTCAAGTTGCACGATGTCTGCCACTAAACGTTCGTGGTAGTTGCCAGACACCTTGCTCGAGTTTCGTACCTTGGGTTGCATAAGCGAAAAACTGGCTGGACATTCATGGACATTTAAGGATACCTCTGACTTGCTACTGGCCAACATGGGTGATGATTTGGAGCCTGTGAGCATCCAATTACGTCATCCAATCTTCCAACTTTGCTTTTCAAGGCACCTGAGCATGGAACAGCGGAGATGGTATTGAGACCACCCCCATGGGCATCTGATATCTCACCTGAGCGTCTCAGGACCATGGATGATGTCAGCTTCACAAGTCAGTCTCTTGCCCCTCTACGAATCTACATGTGGCCTCGCTGGGCCAAGCGACACGTGATTCAAGTCATGCAGGGCTGTCTGTTGATTGGGCAGTTTTCAAGTGTTTCAAGTGGGAAAGCACAGCCATGGTGTGATGTCAAACCAAGTTACAGCTGGGAGAGTCATTTCAAACAAGCCCTGACTGGCATCGATGGGTCTAACACCCCATCCTTCACCACACAAGTCCTCACGATTGTGGCACCGCGGGCTTTTCAATAAAGCTGTAAATTGAACTCGGCGAAAACAATTTTCTTTACATGTGCGTGCATAATATGCCAATTAGCTATAGTATAGAATCACACATCTATGCTGTTGGTTAAATGTTAGCATCAAACAACAATACGAATTTATACAGACCAGACATGTGGAAAGTAATTCTTCATCATTGTTCCATGGAGCTAAACCATGCGAAACGTATGTCAGACATTGTCAGACCAGGTCCTCCAGAACCTCTTGATCGCTTTGCTTCATCTTCTCTTCTGCCACTTTCGTTGCAGCGATCCCGGGTTCAGAGTCCAAGCGTACCACCAAGTTGGTTGCGGACATGCCCGGCACATGTGGCTGCGTTGTGTCCTTCCCCCGGCTTCAAATTATTGCTGTCAGATTTCAGGATCAAAAGATCCAAGAATATACAATCATCATTCAGTGGCAGTTCTACAGTTCTACTTGAAAATCACAGATTGTTTTACTTCAGCTTCAGCCATTCTGCAAGTCCTCCTGAGAGTTCACAGCGTCGTTGCTGTTGACCGCCACTGTCGTCAGAGTGGTATTGTTTTGCGAAGGGACTGGATTTGTATCCTCAAAGCAGTGGGAGTTTCAGGGGGTCTTTCAGGAAGCAGCCTTGGATCATGTAGAGCACAAGGTCCTCTGACTGCTGCAATTCTTTCAGGTCCTCCTAGATTTGATTCGATTAATCGTTTATTCAACAAGAAATCCAGGGGTCACGATAAAACTTTGTCTGGTGGAACTCGCGTACACTTCCATTCCAGTACCAAGAGCTCCTACATACAATTACCCACTCCCAAACCCCCCTCCAAGTGCACAAATACGAAGCACAACCACGTGGAGTTTGATGTTTTGACATGACATGTTTAGACTACATCTATATAATTTATATAATCAAGAAACATAATTTACAACCAACAAACCACCAGCTGATAGCTGCTGGCAGCTGGCGAATCGGCAAGCAACTGTCTGTGCCACCTCGACCACTGGATTGACCTTCCAAGCTCCCGCAATGCCCGCAGCTGGTGCTGCGCCCGTAACGGCTCTCTGTGCCTATCCACAGGAAGTTCAACCGACCTGGACCTAACTGCGATCACATCCAGATTTTTTTCCAGTGCATAGTGTAACAGTGTAACAGGAACGCAACTGCACCAAAGCCTTGGAGGTTGTGCTGTTCCACCAGGCAAACATGCTCAGCAGCGCCAAGACGCGCCTGGTGTTCATGAACAACACCAAGGCAGTACTAAATTGTTGCCACTATCAACAGTTTTCGAAGCATGGCATTCGCGCAGTGACGTTTCATCTGTGCCACTCCGACGCTACCGATATTATCGGTATGACCAGGTATGAGCTCCACGACATTCCATGACCCTGCCTCGCAAAGCTGCGAAGGGCCATGCTCCAAGTGCCCAGGCGGCTGGTCACTGAGAGCGCTGAAACTTCCGCGGCATAGCTCCTGGCACTTCCCAAATCTGCGGTGGTTTGAGCGTCTGGGTCAAGGCTGTTTTGGACCGTGGTATACGGCCAGGTTTGTGTTGAAAGTCTGGTTTCAACCTGCAATCATGACACCAGCTGAAACGTGGATTGATCAAATTACATCAAATATACATCAAATTACAACGTATCCCGAGCTGGTCATTCTGCAAGTTCATAGACTGATGTTGGCTGCCTGCTGCCTCCTGCCCAACTGCGCAACATTGCGCAACGAAGTTATCCCATCCTTTTGGGAGTTTGATCACTCTGAGGAGGTGGGCCACGAAGGGAACGACCAGGGCCAAGCATGCTGAAGTTGCCTGTGCGCACGAGATGGTTTTTTGATGCCTTTTGCACAAAATTGGGAAGCAAACTTGGGATCGACTTGGACCGGCACTGAGGAGGGTTTCCAGAAATCACGTCAATGCTCTTTCAGAAGGGGAAAATCCCACACCGACACCAATCCTTCTGCCTACCATGCATCCCTTGGCTCATGGTTGTCTATCCTGCATTCAAAACCGGGTTCATTTCTGAAGTACTTCTGTCAATCACAAAAGCCACTATACTTTATCAAGACTTTTAGGATTCACTCTGCATCTTGTGCCCTAGCTCCGAAACAAAGGACCCAACTCCCTTCATAGGCCCTGGACAGCCTAGACAGTCCCAACTGTTCAAATTCGGCCACTATTCACAAGTTGAGAAATTGACTCAGCCAGACACCTCCAGAATCAGCAAAATGTCAAAAACCTCTTATACATTCTTATGCTGAGTCCAATGGCCAACCCACATTTGCCAATGCCAAGTCACTACATGGCTCCCAGTGCAGTAGGAGCACCTCACAAACTCCAGGAAAAAACAGGAAGCTTCCTTCCTTTAGTGGCACCTTTTCTATGTGTCATTTTGTTTTGCCTGTTCACCCCTACTATACAACTATGCTGCTGAATTGATGTTAGCCCTGAGAAATCCTGAGAATACATTGCCTCGTTCACCCCTAGCATACAACTGTCCTGAGAATACTTGTGCATGTGTTCCGTCATTTTTTAAATCATTTTTTAATATGTTTCTATCATGTACTTCCGAATTGATTCAAATTGCCTCTTCCAAATAGAAGACCCTTTGTTTCAATCTAAAACGTTTCTCAGCAGACCGAGCTGCTGCAACCAACAGCAGCAGCAGAAATTTCATTGCTGCAACGGGAACGACCCTTTCAAGAATCAGAAAGGGCTTGCTGGAATCGAGCCAGAACTTTGACAAGCCGTGCATGCACCAAAGAAACCAAAGAACTTGGACACGGGTCCTGGAGCATGATCTCGAAACGCGCGCGATTCGCTGCGACGCATGAGTAGACTTGCAAACGAGTTGAGAACAAACGCCAGATGCATGACGATGTGGACGACGATAAGACCCGACACAGATGCGAGTTCTTCCACCGCTGATCAAACAATAAGAATAGCCAAAAGTGATACAACAACTCATACAAGTCATGCAAGGAAGAAGTGGATGGTGCGCTCTTGACGACTCTCGAACCCTGCACCTGACCGTTGGAACTTTCTGCTCTTTGACCCCTGCCAAGTCACACATGTCACACGAGTCTGAACATGTCTGAACGTTTATTTTCCATGACGTTCTTTGGCCACCAGTGAAGCCGCGACTCCTCACATCAAAATGAAACTGTCACTCGCTGGACTCCCATGTCATGTAATTTGAACCCAATTCTTTGCAAAGTTCCTTCTGTTGTAACTATCATTGCAAACCGCTTGTCACCTTTTAAACTCATTATCAACCAGGGATCGCGGCCCCTCCTGTGCATTGGGAAAGCGACATCTTCCCAAGTGAGAGACCTGAAGTCTGGCAAACTGGCGGCTCATCCAATCATGATGGGCTATAGTTCAAATATGTCCAAATCCTTCCTTCAAATCCACTGAATGAAAAGCGCATGATATGCAACATTGTTTCAGCAGGCATATCATGCAACATTTAGTTGACTTCTTCAAACAAGCCGAACCCCTTGCGTTTCCCTATACTGTATATGCACGTATATGCCATTGGAACAACATCACAAGCAAACAAAAGAAGCACGCGCCCATAGCCAGTGCCCCCCCCCACGCAGGCGCAATTACATCCACTCTTTTGCACTGTTGCACTGTAAGTTTCGTACCCATTCATAGCTTCTTCCTCCATTTCCTCCCCGAGCTGCATGCACTTTGCGAACGACCAGTGCCATGCAGATTGCACTTAAGCGCAAGAAAACATAATAAGCAAAACGAAAACGCAATTGCTCGTCTGCAGCATACACCATGGAACACAATTGTATTGATGCTTGACCCATCTACCGGGGTCTTCATGATCATGATTTTTCAGTACTTGGAAGAGGGGCTAAGCACCCGTCAATAGGAAACAATACTCACGAGCTGTCTTTTAGATTCAACCAGCTTGTAAGTTGCGACATCAAACGGCAACTGATGTCAAGCACCCGCCTCTGGCTTCCGCGGCTTCCGCATCCTTGAGAAAGCTGCAGGAAAGGGGCACGAACCAAGCAATGACCGGAAGAAATTATTGCCCATGTCTTGAAACACTTCCATGACGGTCATGTATTTGTGGAATTTTGTAGAGTCTACACTACGACTAAAACCAACCCTGAAACCTGGAGATCTCGAGCTGGTGGAATCAGCTTGTTCGGAAGTTGATTGCAGATTGTTCAGGCCAATTTGTTTTCAAACAAAACTGATTGACATTGATTGACACTCCTTGCATTTCCGGTCATAGTCATAGTATGAACCAGGCTGACTTGAAGGACCCCACAACCAGGTCACAAATCAATGTAGCTTGTCTGAACATCGAATTCATTGTCAGTCACATGCGTCAACAATGCCAACTGACTTGATCCTTGGAACATCAACGCCGCCGGGCGTGAGTTTTTTCATGTAACTGCTGCGTGCCCTCATTTCAGCATTTGACATGTTGCCGATGTTCACATGTACGTTGCAAATGCTCGCTGAGGTTCAACAGTGGAGGGGTGGGGGGGAGGGTGTAAGAACGTCCCTAACGACTTTAGGACGGTTGCACATAAGGGTCCATTTGACATGTTGCAGATGTTGACAGATGCTCGCTGAGGTTCAACAGGGGGGGGTGTAATAACAGATCCTTTAGATTCCTTTAGGATCAAGCAGGTGAGCCATCGAAATCAGGAATTTCGCAGAGGTCGAAATATTGGAACTCAGATAGCTGACCTCCGCTGGAAGAGTCTTCAGTCATGGCTGCCTAAAAATGTTAAGACGTTGTATAGAGGTTGTCTGAATGCCAAGCTCATGCTGTACGTGCGATCATGGCAGATCCTTTTCCAAAATCAACAGAAGTATGTACAGAAGTTGGGTCAACTCTTCAAAACGAAGAATGGAGGCTAAAAACAAAGAACCAAAGAAAACATGTCAGCTTTGAAGATGCGCTGCAAAGTTTTTTTTTCAGATGTTGACCTGTGCGTGCTGATATCAAGAATTCATGTCACGGAAGCATCATTCAGTGATATTCGATATATATATATATTTACTCATTCCGTATTAAAACTCCAAAACCACAATGATTATATAAATCCTGCGCCCGCCTCAAGGCGTTGTTCCCTTGTTGATTCTTGTTGCTGGGATTGCACCAACCCAATTTACCGCACCAACCCAAACATAATCCCACGGCTGTGGGCCAAAACTCTCGCATTCTGGTGAGCCCAAGAACCGATAATCAAAAGACCGGATAACCCAACATGTCAACTTCTTCCAATAGCACAAAACAGCTGTGAAAATGGGATGGGAAAGGCAGGAAAGAGACCAAGGAGATGGTGAAAAACAGATTGTGTGAAAGAGCTGTGCAGTGACAATGTTGTATGCGATTTTTTTTTCCATTCGCTGCTCAAAAGGGTCACGCCCTTGCTGCAAAAACATGCAAACAAATCAATTAAAGATCCTGGAAGTCAGGAAGCCATGGAGCGTCACTGCGGATATGAGAGCAAGACTTTGCTGCCTCCGCAATCCATGCATCAAGATCTTCCCTGGATTCAGCACAAGGGGCCGTTCGTCCCTTGCGCAAAAGGCGGTCAAATTGCCTGGAAAATGCATAAGCTAAGGCATGGCAGAATTGTCTGGGATATTCTTTGTGTTGGGCAGTACGAAACTGTCCATTGCCATCAACGCCAATAGCGACCGTTTGGGGCTTCACCACGTCGTCCATGGATACACTGTACAAATCCTGTCGAAAAAATGGCATGTCCCAAACCAGCAATCCAGTAGGTTTAACGGCAGTTGCTCCCCATTTATATTGCGCAATACAGTGAAGGATCAGATCCGGCAGGTCAAGTAGCATTTGCACAACTGCACTTGTCCAGATACTTGGGCGGCTTTCATCCAGTGGTGGTGCCGGATGTTCCGCTACAAAGATCCCTCCTCTGGTAATGTGAATACACAAAACCCACATGCACTGTAAAAAGAAAGCGCTGCCGACACTGCATTGTCACATCTCTTTCGTGGTAAGGCCTTCAAGGCCAAACAGTCTCTCAGCGGAACGCAAAGGGCGAGGCCAACGACCTCCCCCATCCATGTCAACCGGCTTCTCTGTAAACCTGGCCTCGCTGTAGGTCTCGCAAGGTGGGCCACAGAGCGTGGCAGCAATGCGTCCAGTGAGATATATGGCTTCCAATGTATGCCACGAAACTGTATGTTTCATCAAATTGCCAAAATCAACAGATACTGCCGTATCCAAAGACAAAATGATTACTCTCCAATTCCTCGCCTCTGCAAGACAATGTAGAGCACAATGGAAGTCACCTGTTCGTCTACGTCCACTAAAGAGGTGCGCAACTAAAAAGGTTGGTAAATCATTCAAAGTCTTGTACCTAGGGCATGGGTGTGTGTGCGGCACTTCGTCAAGGCTGCAGGTCCGCAGTTGTCGAATCCACTGATCTTGCATGCCATATGCCCTAGGCACCGGGTGTATAATTTGAGAATTCTTCTTGGGGTGTCGTAAAACATCAACGGGCTTCAAAGTGCGATGCGGCAAGGGCTCTTCCTCAACACAATGCCGCAGACAGGATTCAAGAGATGCAATCTTAGCTAAGAGCTGGTATCGAGGGAGCTCCGTGGCAAACTCGGCATAAAGCTCATCCACGACATACTCTGCTTCACCATCAACAAAGCTCGCTACCAAATCAGGAAGCCAATGATCGCCCCATGCAAGAAACACAAAGGCCAACCAATTGTCCCATGCTGGGTTGTTATCTCCAAAATCAATACAGAGCACCTGAATCCAAGCGTCAATGAGTTCTTGTTTATTCTCATCAGAAGGGCCAGTTGGATAATACTGATGGAACCATTTCATCGTTTCCAAAGAAAGGGCATCCCCTATCTTGGCACCTGTTGTAAATGGTTCCTCTGGCATGTCCGTAATTTCCAACTGGCTCTTGCATTCTTGCAATTGTTGCTTCCACATTTCTCTCTTCTTGGCAATTGCTGTGACTTGTTCAATTTGGGGCCCACACGCCTGGAGACTCTCTCGCCTAGCTAGCCCCTGGACTTGTTTGGGAAAGCGCACTGCTTCATAGGTAACCTGCCTTCCTTGCGTGGACAGGGCGAAAAAGCAGGGGTTATAACCCAGTTTCTTAGGGATATACGCTAAATGCTGCTGGAGTCGCTGCGTGGTCCAGCAGTATTTCCCACAGTGAAGGCAAATTGCTCCCTGAAGAAACTGCCTTTCCACTGAGAAAATCTGATGCTTCTTCCGTTGGTGCGCAAGGAGTCCCCTTGCAGTGGGGAAACAGTCTCCACAAAAACATTTGTGCTCACCCATGACACGCCCAGCATGGAAAGGATCAGGAGAGATGACAACCCCACCCTCTTGCAGAACAGCAAAAATTTCTCTGTGCATCGCATGAGCTTCAGTCATGATCATTTCTTGCATCATGTGTTTTCGGCTGACTGCCTTGACCAAGGACTTCCATGGGTACATGTGTGACTGCCAAAGGTCAAACAATGCTGTCATGTCCAAGGACCAATCCGCCGGCAGGGCTATAGGATTGATTGCATGCATCCACTGAAGGTCTGCCTTCAACCCCTGTAGCCATGCATCAGCAGTCATGTCAGCCTCTAAATGCACTAAATGCTGAAGAAATGGAGGTCCAACTGCAAAGACCTTCTGTGCATAAAGCAATCTGTCAACTGCAAGCCTAGCCCGTACATCTAAAACCTTCGCGCATGCAAACACCTGTTCATTGGTCTTATACCATTGCTCTTTCGGCCATCGCAAAACTCGCTTGAGAGTCCTGGTATAAAAACCAGTGAGCTTCTGCAGTTGCTTAGGAGTAAAGGTGTGCCAAGCTCCTAGGCCGAAAAAGAGCTTCGAAAAAACCAAAGCATGTAAGAGTCGAAGGCGTAGAGTCACTGGCAAATGGCGGTTCACAAGCAGCGGTCGGGCAAGATGTGAGAATGCCGATTGCGCCATCCCTATCCGTGTGGACAGTTCAATGTCCAGACCATGATCAGATGTGAACATGGTGCCCAAATGCCTATAAGCTGGTACAAAGTGTAACCAAGTATCAGTGTCTTCTGCTAGCTGACAACAGACTCCTGGTCTTGGAATCAGCTGAAACTGCTTACGCAAGTCACTAGCACCATGACCTCGGAATGTAACTACCGCATTGGTCTTGCCTAAGGCGAAATTGAGCAGGAACCCTCGTTCATGAAGAAAACCATGGATGGCTTGCAAGAGGCGAACCAGTAGAGGCACCAAGTCTGTAGCATCAGCTGTGGCAACCGGCACTGCTACATCATCCGCCCACAATATGCTCGGGAAAGGCACATCCTCATTGCCCAAAACTGGGGCATGCACTTTATTCTGGTCAATCCAAGCGTCAATACTCTCAGCTACAGCCTTCATTAACACATGAAAGACAATGTCCGCAAGAGGACTGCCAGGTCGTGTGCCTCTGTGGGTATGCAAAATATTTTGATCCGGCAAGGAACACCACGTTTCTGCGTGAATGTCACACAGAAGCCTCACAAGGCATCTTGGAGCACCAAGCTGTTCAATCAAACCAGGTAGTGCACAGGCTGCCTGAATCTTCTCTGTGGGGTGCCCAGTGGATAACAAAACTTGAATGACAGTATCCAAGTGAGCAGACATGGAGATACCGGTAACAAGCTCCCGCACCAGGTGATGGAAAGCATTCGAAAGATCCAGGAAAAGGACAGCACTGCTGACTCCTCTTGCGTCTGCCATTTTGGAAAAAAGTCTAAGTGCTTGCGACCCAAACATCACTTGTTGTCCCCGGAAGCCTCCCAACTGTCCTGGTGCTCGGACTGGTTCCAAATAGGTCATAAGCTGTTGGCGCAACACCGAATGCGTGCGCTTGGCCATGTTACCTAACAGCAGAATACCACGGAATTGCTTGGTGGTCGTAGGTGCCAGACATTTAGGAATGATAGCGACCGGCCCACCTTTATACTGAACTGGCTCAGATTGCCAGACAAACTCCTTAAGAAGCAAATCATGATAGACTTTGGCCAAAGGTCCCGCAGCCTTATGGAACAAGTCCGAAGGTAATGGATCATCACCTGTGGCTTTACCAGGTTGTGTTCGCCGGAATGCATCTTCAAGAGAGAATAAAGAAGGCAAATGAGCAACTTGAATCTTCCGCGGTGCATCAAACAGGCTATGCAACTGGCGCAGATTGCACGAGATGTGGAGCTTCTGCATACTCGTTGCTGTCCCCGCCTCTAGCTGCCCAAAATGCGTTACCCACTGATCCTCTAGTCCCTCTATCTGAAATGGTGGGGTGCTCATGCGTCTTTGTTGAAATTTTGGCAGAGACCGCCGCACAGTTCGCCACAAATTCTTGATTTCTCGAGGCCCCAAGAATTCAGTACATTCACGAAGCAGCTGATCATAGAAGCTGATGTCATCCCATCTCAAGGCTTTGACAACTTGCCTGCCCAGCAACCTGAATCTATGATATTCCATCGCAATGAGGCAATCTTGTTGCCTCAGCAATCCATCAAAAGATTCCATCAAGCCCACACACTCTGTGGCATAGTGGGCATGCTTCCAACATGCAAACCATGCACTCAGAATCGTTCTACTGTGCGTTCGGCTGTGCAGGGCTAAAGAGTTCCTTGCCCCTCGTTTCTGACATACCAGCTCCCAAGTGCCTTTGGACATAGTAGTTTTGATGGGTCTCCGGGCTGACTTCTGACGGAAGGACCAAAGTGCATCCACAAGGTCTGTCTGCAGCCGGTTCGCATGTTCATGCACATCAATGTGCCAAGGATACGGTACAAGGTGCGAAAGTGAGTCTGGTTCGAAATCCTGCACTGACAATTGAAATGGTACAGTCCTCTTACAATGCTGCAGAAGAGGGACCAATCTGGCAAACCTCACAACTGGGGCTCGATGATCCTCTTTGTGCAGTCCAGCATCAACAATGGTACTGATGTGCGACACACATGCATCATAGTGCCACTCAACAGGCAGGCCAATAAAATCATTACGACTCCATTTCCCACTGGCATGGAGCCACGTTCCACCGTCACCTTTGTGGCAGGCTTGAAAGGTCGATGGCAGGAACAATCCTTGAGTCCGCACAAACTGGATAAAGGCCTCCTCTTTCCCATTACCCTGTTCAGCTTGAAATGGGCCCACATGAGGGCAAGGCTCTGCACCAACTCTTGCATTGGCATCCACCAAAAGAAGCCTAGGCCAAAGACGATACTTGTCTGGGATCTGTTGCGCCAGAATTTCCCACCATCTTTCAATCTCTGCCTCTGTAGCTCCCGTATGGGGGGCATGGCCAGCAATGATGATAGCTTTAATCAGCACAGTTTTCAGTCTAAGGAGAAGAAACCGGGGGTCTGATGCAATCACCACAACATCATCTTGCCCAATAAAGACCTCCTCAGAGTGCCTACCTGTGTGGACGCGTCCGATCGGATTTGCTCGCGCAAGTCCGATCATCATGCCAAAATGACCATTGGCCGTGGCTGCGGCACGATACAACCAAAACCTCGGATCATGTGCAGTGGAGCATTTACGCATGCGTGTTTCCTGGAGTGCAAAAATATGAACTTGTTCCTCTTCCATCTGTCTAAGCAGGCTATCTTGGCGTGCCGGCCCATTCATCAACTTTTGTTCTGTATTTGACATCAGCGAAAGAAAATTGCAAGTTGCAAGGGAGAGCTTCAGTTCCCCAGATCCCCTCTCATCGTGTGCAGGTTCATTAACTGCAGGGCATGTAGATGGAGTAGCTGGATCAACTTCACCCATTTCAGTGAACGGAGCAGAGGGTAGAATCAAATCCTCCCCTTGCCATTGCACATCATCACGAAAGAGAAACCAGAACCATTCCGCTTGTTGAACAAACGACCGTTTGATGACTGTTCCAAGCCAGCCATCCAAATCGTGCAAAGCTACACCACATGCAGCTTGTTGAGCTAAGGTGTCCACCAGCTCGTTGCCTGGTTCTCCAGCATGCGCTTTCACATGATAGAATTTGGGTTGCACTGCAAAGCGCTGTTCAACACACTTGTTGATACTGCGTAGAAGATGACCTACCAGTGGTTCTGAGAATGCATTCCATTGCCCCGATGACTGCATGCCGGCGGTGAGGGAGTCATAGCAGAAGCAAAGCTCAATCATCATTGCTCCAGAAGCTGTGTCGACTGCCCGTAACAACTTCAAAAGGTCATAGGCAAATTTGGCAGCTATTACAGCTGCCGCGATCTCAGCCTTGTAAGAAGAAGCAAAGGAAGGCACCGCTGTGGAGAGGGCTCCAGCAAACTTCCACTGTCCTTGGACAAATATAAAAGCTGCTGCAGCGGCTCCAGCACGCACTCCTGTGTCATCTTTGATGAAAGAGCCATCGAAATAGATTTGCACTTTCTGACCCCCTTGTGCTGGGTCCCACCATTTCGCCGTCCACTCAATACTGCAAGGCAGCAATGGGAGCTGCAGGGGCAGATCATAGATAGGGAGAAAGAAATGATTGTCAAACCATTCAAAGGATTTCATAACACTTCCAAAGTCAACCTTGGTATGACAATGGGCTAATGCATCACAATCCATCAAGAAGCTGAGACATTGTCCGGGTTCAAGGCAAAGTGCCCGCTCTCCTGAAACGGGCATGCCCTGTATGTAACTTGTGATCGCTTCTCCATGTGGTTGACACGCTCTCCCTTGTAAATGCTGCCAGAGTGCAAGTGGGGGGCATTCTGAATCGACAAACAATGCAACATGTTCGGCCTTCTGACTGGTTCCATTATGTAGAATCCCTTCCAATAAAACCGCAGAACCACATGCCTCATCAACGGGTGTCAGAAGAAAGCACACCTCCTCGTGGGCAACCAGGTGGGATGTGTAACGCGCAATTGGCGAGACACTGTACACCATACACTCTCGTTCTTGAAGCCTGTCAGTCCACTGCTGCTCAGCACATTTGACTAAACTAGTCGATGCACCAACAACAGTGGATCTCGGTTCTCGGGTAACCTGATGGTTCCTGTCTAAAAACCAAGTGACAACCACTATTTCCGCCTCTGGCTTCTCTTGGGCATTTGGGATTGAGAGACGCGAAGGACGCCTAGACACTCCTTGCTGCAAAAGGCTAAACCCACCTGGTCCCGGCCCAGCTGGATCAACAGGAAGAATCGGCGGCTTCCAGTCAGCTGGGAGAAATGCACGTGAGACCTGAATATAAAGGCAATCTCCTGTTCGCACCGGGAACTGTGCATGCGCAGCAAGAGCAGAGTGTTGTGTGCTTAGAGCACAGACTGTCCCATCTGCATAACAATCACGCTCATAGCCTACAGCTTGCAACAGAGCTCTGCGGAATGCCAATTTCCGAATCGTAACCACTAAACGGAAGGGGTGACTTGCATGTATGGCAGTGTCTCTGATAGTGACCAGCGCAGATGACATATGAGAGAGACCATTCTGTACCATGATAATATGTCCAGCAATCGACGGTTCCAACATGTGCGGTTGTGGCTGAACCAAAATGAATTCGATCTCTTCATTTGGATGACATCTGTCTGACCAATGGCTTCGCAATACCGAGGTCCATGCTGTGAAATCTGAGGACAAAGTAACCCTGCGACTAAACAGGCACCTCCCCTCACCGGTTCCAGGGGAGACAAACCATGTGAGGAATGTGGTGGCTCGCAAACCGTCATTCCCTACACAGGCAAATTTCTCCCAAAGCAGATATACATCTTTCACAAAATCCACTTGCAGAGCAATCGAAGGCCTCTGTGGATCAAAGGCTGGAGCATCAGGGTTGAATTGGAACGCACTGTCCAAACACATAGATGTCTCTGGGTGTGATGAGAGCGAATGGGAGGAAACATGAGCATGGTGTTGCATGAAAGATGAACCCTCAAAATGCAAACGACCAATATCTTCAATAATTCCTTCAGTACCATCAGTATCAACTTCTTCAACTCGCACTCGAATGCTCTGTCCAGATCTTACATCTATCCACGCATCGGGTGGTACAGGCTGCTCTAAATGGGTTAAGAAGCATCTACTACCAGCACAAACATGTACTATTTCCATGGTACGGATGAGGTGTGGCAAATTGGTCCGGCTCGGAATCGAAAATGCACCTTGAACCATGCCATCATTTGCTAGTCCTTCAAAGAGTGCGGTCAATATTACAGCTGCACGATCCTCTGCTCCTTCTTGCTCTAAGAGGATGTGACAAACCGTGCGCTGTGTACGGGATTGAGGAGGACGTGGGCGCACAATGAAAATCGAGAAAGGCCTACGAGGGTTCATGAGATCGATCCACGCATTACGCAACTCATCAATCCATGTGATCGGCTGTCCAACCAATCGTACCAACCGAGGTCGGCGGCACGTAGGCCGACGGAGATGATCCACATACCACGTCATGATATCCATCATAACTTCTTCATCCCAAACCTGAAGTTCACCATGCACCCTGAATAACTCTCCCAGCTCAAGACTCCACTCAATTTCACCATCATGAAGTGGTCTACGTCTAGCCGGCCACCCTTGTCCAGGAAAAGTCATTGGCAAATCATCAGGCTCATCAAAATTAGCAGGCTTACAAACAGTGGGTTGTGGCGGCACTGATTGGGGCCGCAAAATGGTTTGAAACATGCTAAAATCATCCGCAATCTGATCAGTGTATATATCAACATTACTGTCAGAGATCACAACTGAAATGTGGTCCCCTGAGCGAAGCAGGAGGAACTCAGTTGGTAGATAAGTCTGACCATGGAAACGCACTGTGGCTGGCCGATGTGCATGGTCCAAAGGAACAGCAAGGCGTAAAACTTCACAAACCTGAATCCGTCCCATGAAAACATGTGCAAATTGCCTGGGAGCAAGTCCTAATGCTGGAACACCGCCTACCGAGACAAGAATTGCCTGATTACCACTGGTAAGACCCTGTACTACAAGTACATGCGTGTCAGCATCTGACTGTGGCGACAAAACTGTAAAGATCTCTGCAGGGGATGCCCTGACTAAATGATCTCTCCAATGGAACACCAAATCAGTTCGCCAAGACAGCGGGTCTGCCAGCAGTTTCACATCCCCAGGCTGGCGGCAGTGAAAGTTCGGAATGTTCAAATACCAGGCATTAACATGGAGCACTGGTCCTTCATCAAGATCATTAATGGTTTGATGCCTGTCAAAACGTTGCTTTAACATATCCAACCAACGCATCCACGGCGGTGGAGCAGCGGAGACTTCCACCCCTGACAAGCGTGTCGGCTGGTGAGCTGCATCAACCAAAAAAGTAGGATCTTGTGGACGGATGTAAATTTCCTGGTGCATGACCCTTCGCAAGGTACTTTGCAATTGCTCTTGATCCATCATGAGAAGGTCTTGAACACTCACTGGAAGCCCACGACTAACAACCAACCTGAAAGCATGACCATGGAAGACATTAATCGTGCTGCGTTGTGAAATGGGGATTCTTCCAAACCACAAACTGCAGTGGTTGCGCAGTTTCATTGTGTCACAGTCGCTCTGGAGCTGCAGTAAATCAACGATTGCATCAAGGTTGATCTGCCTTGGGACAACCTGCGCAAAAGTATATGGTGTACGCTCAGCATCTTCGTCAGAGTCGTAAACAGATAGGATAGCTGAGCGCGATTCAGCTATAGGTTGCTGCGTGATGACCGGTTGAGCAATGATCCCAATTGCAGCATCTTCTGTGGTGGGATGAACAATTGCAATATCAACGTCTTGTGAATCAACTAACTTGTCCTGCCAAGTAGCAAGCAAGCTACCTCGCCAACTCAAGAAATCTTCAGACAACAGAGTGATCCGGGCTTCATGTCCACGAGTGCGCAATGTGTGATGTAGAAACCATGACTCAACTCTGCAGTGACTCTGGCTATTGACTGGAGGAGCTGCAGCAAAATCCACAAAACGTTCCCAAAGATCTCGAATGACTTCAGGCTGTTGATCAATGGAAAGTGGGTCTGGGATGGGGGGTCCCATCCTTTCAGCTTCCTGCACTGCAGCTACTGCTTGAAGGAACTCGTCTGTCAAACTACATTGACGAGGTAACTCTGGAGGTAACCAATGTCCCTTCTCAACTACCTGCGCAAGAGATGGCCTATGCAAATTGCTTTGCATCAGGTTCGTGACATCATGTAATGGCAAACTGTCTTCTGGACTAATCTTGATTCGGATGCACATCCCATGTCTTGTGACCATTTGATCAGCCAGCCCTGCACTTTGCCAGTCAATGCGCTCGTCACTGATTCGACTCAAAATAGGAATAGCCTGTATCAAATGTGTTTTCTGCGCTCTTGCAGGAAGCGCGACAGCAGCACGCACAATCACCTCCCTTTCAGTAGGGTGCCAGAATTCAAGAGAGACTAGGGCCAAGTTCCAAGATCCCAAGTTCTGAGCAATCAGAATGTGCGTGATGTGATCTTCAATGTCAGCTTTGGGTGGAGACGGCAAGACACATTCAATAAAGGTCCTTTCCGTCTTGTCAATGTCAAATCTCCAAGGATGCAAAACATCTTCCTCCCAATCCTGCGGAGCATTGCCGATAAAGGCAAGCTTGGACTTCAAACAGGCTGATTCCTTATTGCAGTCAATGAACCATGTCAAAACTGAAAGTTCAAATTCTTCCATCGGACAACGTTCTTGAACAATAGGCTCAACAACTCGCTGCAAATCAATGTTCCAACCTTCGATGTACGGACTCCAGTCACTCGATGAGCTAGACTGTGTAAGACACATGATCAACATGCGTCTGCATTGCATGCATTACATCTGAATCGTCACTCTCTGCAATTGGCACCGCAAGGGCCTGAACCGCATCTTCCGAAAGCAGACTAGGTGAGTATCCAGACAAAGCTTCATGGTCGGTTGCATGGTCAAGAATCGCTTGGTCCGATAGACCTGCTTGAGTCCACTGTATCATCTGAACAGTGGGACAATCAAACCTTTCGGTGGGTGGAATTGCAATACGAATATAGTCACCATGCGCAATGCGCCGAGGTGTCAAATCATAATCAGGCCATCGGAAGTTGTCAAGCCAAACTAAACACCGATCCCCTTCCAGGTGGCAATAGAGGTCGACATTCGCAAGCATAAGGACTGAATTTCGATCAGACCATTCAGGCACCGCCATCACAAATCTTCTTGTGACTGGTCCCGCACGAAAATGTGATTCAACCCTGTGTCCATGCAATTCCAAATCAATGAGTACTAATTTGGCAACTTGTCCAACGGCAATATCAGGAAAAAGATGCACAATAATGGGAACAGCATCATCTGAAATCCCTCGAAGTGGTGTGTTAACTTCATACGCATCTATAACAGATGCCGGGTTGACAGAGAAGTGAAACCCAATTTCCTGAATCATACGATCATAGTCAGTCCACTCCAAAAAGGTGCGAATTGGGGCGTCCTGCAGATGATAGAGAATGACTTCTTGCCGATTCTCATCTGGTGAGGGCGGTTGGATTTCGGAATTGGATGACAGCGACAGCTCCGTTCCAGAATCCTCATTTCTATGTCCTCCAGACTCTGTTTCTTGTTGATTGTTCTGGAGTTCATTTGGGATACCAGCAGGATTCGAAAAGGTTTCAATCCTTTGAGACTCTTGGCCTGAATAGATATCATTTTTACATTGCGCAATTTGCATAAGGGAAAGGTCGTCTAAACTACCAATACCTTCAAATGCAGCTGCAGAATGAGCATCATCCAGTCGGCTCGACACGGCCGCAATCGACAGCGGAGCCGGACATAGATCTGACTTCTTAATGCGATGTCTACTCCAAGGTTTCTGTGACCAATTCCGGATGGTAGCTTGCGTAACATGGAAACAGGTCATATGAATGTCGTCATCATCTCCCAAGAAAACATCAATATGGTCCTCAAATCGGACTAGCTTCTGTACACGCTTGTCAGAATGGGGCCTCTGAGATATCTTCCATGTAAGGGCAGAAGATCGAGCAAACATTGAGGTCGGCCACAAGAATATAAAGAATTGTGTGACAGATTTGTGTGTGAAAGAGTTGTGTGTGAAGGAGTCGCGTGTGGAAGGGTTGTGTGTGAAAGAGTTATGTGTGGCAAAGCTGTGCGTGAAAGAGTTGTGTGTGACAGAGTTGCGTCTGAAAGAGTTGTGTGTGACACAGTTGTGTCACATTACATTGTGTCACTAAGTGCCACGCTTGCCACACAAAAGGCACAAGAGCCAGCCGTAAGTGCCACGCCTACCATTCAAAGTTGTATGTGACAAGATTGTGTGTGAAAGAGGTGTGTGGAAGAGTTGTGTGTGAAAGAGGAAGGTCGAGGAGGGGACGGTGCACGGCGGATGGCGGACGGGATACCGAACAAGAAACAAGAACCCCACTTAAAGACGTGGGAAAAAAAGCTGGTACAACTCATTGTGGATTTCCATGCCCCCAAATGTGGGATATGTGGGATGGCATTATAGGTTTGAAAGGTACTGTAGTGTAGCCATCCAAGGCCATCATCCATTCTCAATCTGAACTGAGCTGCTCATCGATGACCTCTTTGGCCATCTCTAAGGCTCTTCGCTCGGCTTCGGCCTCGGCAAACTTTGGACGGGCTTCAGTCCCATGACAAACACAGCAACCAGCCTTTCTTTGAACATCTTGGAACTGTTTAACTGTTGGCGCTGGGAACATATAATATATCATTCATGAGTTTTCAAAAAGCACTGGTACACAAACACCAAGCTCAACCCCCTTTCCATATCAAATCCGCGTCTTTGACGCAGCCAACGTCAACACACTTATTTCAGTGCGTTGGATCAGGCGCTGATGGCCTTTCTGGTGGCCTGGATGGCCATGGCCCTTGCAGCTGCTCTGCCAGGCAGCTGGCGCCAGCGTTGCAAAGCGGCGGCCAAGGCAGCGATGACAGGGGGACACACGGCGTTGCCCAACCTGGGTAAAACTGGGAGGAAAAGGCCTGGCATGATGGGAAAATGTGGGATCATGTGGGAAACATGGATGGCACAAGATCATCACCCAGCAGATTTTTTGAGCACAAGTGCACAAGATGATTACTTTGGCTGAAAGCTAAAACAGCATTTGAGAAACTTCCAAGTGTGGACAAATAACAACCTCGCATCCATCATAAATTTAGTAGAAGATAGTAGAAGCGCAACTTGAAGAAGGGTTGAACATGGAACTTTAGCATAATCGTTGTGTGGCCACAGGTCCAATGCAACCATTTGAATACCCGGGTACAATGGGTACAATGCCTTGCATTGACGTCGGTCCATTGCATCCCCCAGCTGATAGCTCTCCGGAAAACCCATGATCCGCGCGCACTCCCGTGGTGTGAAGAGCCGTGGATTGTAAGGTGCCCATCTGGGAACCAGCTGTGATTGTCCACGGCCAACCTCAAACAAACTTACTGGGCTTACCATCTGTTTCCGGCTCAAACATAGATGATCCCCCAAAATCCCCAAAACTTGTAGACTTGTAGATTCACGAAAAAGGATTAAAAAAGGTCTACAACTTGCCTGACGTGGTACCCATGATCACAACGGTGCCAAGCGGCACTCACAGAGTAGTGCGCGATAAGTGTCTCCACCTTTCGATCTGCCCAGGCCAGGGTGCGAGACATCCGCGTCTGAGTCCTCCAAATCTCATCAGGATTCCAAATCAGAGAATTCGATGCCAGGATCATGCACAATTCCACGATGCCATATGATGCCCAAAAAGGGCTGGATAGCCTGCTGCTACATGTACTGGTAATAAGAAAATCTAAGAAAATCACTTCCAAAGCTCTAAAGGTTTAGAAACATGATAACCAAACGTATTTTGTTCATAGTACGTATTTTTCCCAAGTATTCCTACATTCGGCCGCCGGAGTATGTCAGGACCCCTCCGACTCCAACTCACCAGGCCCGCCTAAGCTGCTCCAGCTGTCGATCAGAGATGCTGTGAGCATCGTCACCTGCCAGGTCAAAGTCCAGCACGTCCTGGCACTCGCTGAGATTTCGAGGCTCCATCTGCCTGTGCCTTGATTTTGGAAAAATCCATCAGTGAAGTGATATGTCATGTCTATGATTCTATGATTTAAGGTATAGTTGTTTTTCTATTCCAGGAAATGGATTATCAAATGGACCCACTTTTCCAGCTACCAGATCTACCAGACGCAAATCCAAACGGTCCTCTGCCAGCAGTCCCATGTCTGGCATATCAGGAAATTCGAACGGGTTCAACGCCTCTGATTTCAGCTTCAGACCGTGAAAGCCAACCAAGAAGAGGCGCTTCCGCTGTTGGGCCGTCAAATTTCGAGCGTTCACCTCAGGCTTGCAAAGTTTGGAGCGCTTGGACTTTTGTTTTCAAGACACAGAAAAAGATGAAAAAGGATGAAAAAGGTACATGAAACTGACTCCACATGCATCAGGCTGCTTGAAGGTCAGTGAACGATTGTTGACGTCTTTTAGTCCGCAGCTTCTGCAGCAAACCTACTGTGAATCAAGTTGCTATACCACAAAAGACAACATACCCAGCGTCTTCCAAGGCTTCGCGAATGATTGCCAGGTCTCTCCTCAGGTGAGCCAATCGCGGGATTTCAAACAGTAACTCTGTAAAGGGAAAGGATTTCAATGTTGTAAAACAGAGAATCATTCACTGCAAGCTGGCTCGGATGCAGGAGACTTGATGAGAAATCAACATGATTTGCAGTGAAGCATCCCCTTGTTGCTCACTGCAAGCCCGGGCACATTCTCCAGCAAGAAGCAACATGGATGACGTAGTCGTAGAACGCGAACAATTTGCTCAAAGAGTTTGCCTCGAAGAAGATCTTGGAATAGGAGCTGGCATACAAAATGCTGATTTTGCAGCTGTCAACAGAAACTGTTTCGCATCAGAATGGCATGACCCATGCAAATTTATGGAAGATGAGCTCAGCACCAACCAATTCATTAACCCATCAGCCGCGTGTTTGCACTTGCACCGTCGCCTCGTTCATCTGCAAGGCCCTGCTGTGATCCCAAAGATGAGAAGGGCTGACATGGAAAGCCAGCCACCAACAAATCGTGATCAGGGACATCTTGCACCACTCGAATGTCACCTTAGCGAGTGGTTCAAGACGAAGCACAGTGGTATTGCCACCTGGAAGCTGAGCTCCCTACCCTCAGGTTCGTGATGAAAGTTCTTCGTATACAACTCTCTGGCATGCTTGTTGATCTCGGACGCAAATACACATTGACCTGCCGGGTGAAGCACAAAACCATACAAAACTGTTACAAATTACAACAATCTCAAGATGGGAAGATCACTGCTTGGCAAAGTAAGATATTGAATGACACACCCTGCCACGACTCAACATGTAACCTCATGGTGTAAGCCTGATGAAACTTGTTCAAGGAAAACTGCAACATCTTGAATGCATTCGACCGTGTCATAGTGCGTCCTAATCTCCCGTCATTCCAAGCGGCGCGAGCCTCGCCGCGCCCAAAAACCATATCCCACAGCCCGTCCATCGGCTGCGCCTCCGATTGCTTCAAGGCCCAAGCGAAATCCTCCTAGTCCGGCAAACAACTCCTCAGTGGACAATTTCCAGTCTGTTCAGTTCAACGGTTGAAATTGTTAAAATAAATTGAAATATATGAAATGAATTCAAATAGTGCCTGCCATGGCTTTTCACCGGCAATATCCGGCCATATCCGGCCATACAACTGCTTTTCGTATGATGTGGTAAGAGCCCTTCCCAAGCCTGGGCAGCATCGAGTGCATTGTGACTGCAGAGTGGTTCAGGTCCCACCTTTCCCACGATTTCGCCAAGGCGCTGCAAAGGTGAAACGATCCTGGGAGAAGGCAAGGGCTGTTCAGAGGTTGGCTGTTGAGGTTACTATCAAAGGACGCATTAATGAATCACAATAACCAAACAGCCACGTCCTGCATTCTCTTTTGTGAGCTTGCATTCTGGGTTGGAGTCCGTCCAACACTGTTCTTAAACAGCAATTATGGCTAGAGAATGTCGGCAAATTCAAAACAGCCTGAGCCAAATGGGGGAACGAACAGAAATCAATCATTCTCCAGTGAGAAAAGCACGTAAACATCACATATATATATATATATTATGATATACATATACGAATGAATCAAACCAGAAGCTGCTAGCACATTCAAATTATTTTGATTTTGATCCACAAATGAGCAGCTGAAGATAAATATAGTAGCATTCTCAACTTGAGATACCAAGGCTCTTCGATTTTTGGCAAATGAAAATTCTGTTGCTTGTCACTGGAAATGGTTGAGTCAGGTCTCAGGAGGCTGGTGAGGCAAACCTTCTCCTGTGGGCGCATCATTGCAAAACCAATCTTGGAACTTCATGGAATCCCTATGAAATTGTAACCGCGGAAGGGAACATCTACTCCAAGAAGGTTTGGGGGTTAAAGCTGTAGGGAAAAACAAAGAGCTGGTTGGCTTGCTGCGCTAGATTTCAGTTTTGCGACCTCCAAGATCCTCTCCTTCTGCAAATACTCCAGGACACTTGGCGTCAAATATCTGCTGTGACATGGCTTGCCAGCCATACAATTCCGAACTGCCACCGCAGCTTCTTGGGTTAACGGCAACAACCTCACATTGGAATCCCCATCGGTCGTTCTCACTGCGCCCCAACGACCATCCAAGTGCCATCGCCGTGGCAACGCATCGGCCTGTGCCAATGCACCGAAGAGTCCGGAGGTCAGCTCCTGCAATGATTGGGCATTCTTTTCGTTCAATGGTTGAAGCAGTCTCATGAATGTATCTAAAACAAGGTACAATATATCATATCAAGGTATGTACTGATACTATAAAGGACCCAATCCCTAAATTGTTAATTTTGCTTGAAAGCTAGCTGTTTCACCCAACCTCAATCAATCAGGACCTGTTTTTGCACGATTAGCTGCCCTTGATATTGGGACATTCGCGAATGGATTTCACATGTAAAGCACCCCTTCGTCCATTCTGGATTCCGGGTTCCAAGGTCTGTTTCGAGCCTTGGGGCACCTCAGATCCAGCAATAAGCTCTTGAAGGGACAAGAGCTTTGCATAACCTTGAGTTGCCATAGTATTCTTTTGGAGCGCATGTGCGCTCCTCCAGCCCCATAGCCCACATTTCATAGCTAAGCCTTCTGCTGAACTGCAAGTTGACCTTCTCCAACAAGCCCGACCAATCCTGGTGCAACCTTGACATGAAACTGCTTCGCATCTGCATCTCTGCAGTTTTAAACACATAGAGCAGCTCTTCATCATTCTTCATCTACGTAGAATCTACGTGCCATTTCACCTGAGGACCCGACGGAATCTACAGCTGTCCCTCTCTCGCAGCCATCAAACTTCCAGCGCAAGCTGCGGCGTACCAGGATGGATAGCTGCCGCTGCCGCTGCTGCCACATTGAGCCACGTCATAGCGGCCCAGGCAACCGCTGTGGTCGTGGCGCCCAGGAATTTCTCTTTTGGGACCTGCCCTTTTGGGCATCGGACAGCTCTGAGCTTGAGAGCTGGAGAGGCCGGAGTCTCACATATGGACATTCAGTGCATGCAGCAGCTGCAGCATTGTACTGTAACATGTATGAGCATTATATTTGTTATACAAACATGTGACATGTGTACCAAAAACCGTGCCCTGGACTTATTTTACCGTGTATATAATATGCAAAAATGCTCTGAACCAAGACATGCTGTATTGAACATACATATGTATATATATATACATATTATACATATACATATAGCCAAATCTAGTAATTACAGTATACAAGTATGTAGTACTTGAATGTACTTGATACTTGATAAGATCAGGAAACACTGGCTGGCTCTGACAGTAGAATCATATTGCTTCCAGCGCCTCTACTTCTCCACCACCTGACCAATTCACTGCTATAAGTATCAGGCCATTTCTTCTGACAAACGCCAAACGTCTTCCTCCGCCATCTTTAGAAGTTCCTGCGGCTCAGGCGCCAAAGGTGGTGAAAACTACTGCCAGAGTCATCATCCACTGAGCACATGGCTGTACAAAAGGGCTCGACAAAACATCAAGCACATCACAGTCATCGACATCGTGAGGAATATCCTGGTTGGTTTGCTCCATCGCTAAAAGTCGACCAAAGGGCCTGTGGTGTGGTCCAGGGACATTGGGAAGCTTGGCGAATGCCATTTTTTGCACCTACAAATAAATTCAAACACAAAATCTCACAATGTGCTGAAATTTCTGAAACATGGGACAGTTATATGGACAGTTTATATGATGCTGCCATTTCCATTTCCAATGACGGTGATGGAACTGGTGTCCATTGCCGGGTTGCATTGATCTGGTCACCACAGGTGCTCCTGCCTGGCGCTGGGAACATGAATTTCTGCGGTGCCGTGTCTATGACGACGTTTCTTTGATTGGTATGAACATGTATCAAAAGCTAATAGAACTTCTCTTCATATTTACTTTATTTAATGTATGTTGTTGAAACAAAACACACATACTGCTGGTTTGTGGTTTCAACCCCTCTGAAAAATATTAGTCAATGCGAAAGATTATCCCATATATTATGGAACATAAAACATGTTCCAAACCACCAACCAGACTGTAATTAGATGTAATTGGTTCACCGCCAGTTTGCTGTGCTTCAAACATCTGAGTTCCATGCCAGGCTGCATCCCAGTGTCCTAGCAACCTGTGGAATCTGTGGAACAGAATCCGAAGAAATCCGTGTGGTGGACCAAGCATTTGGCATTCACGGTTTATATATATATAACATATTATAATTATGTATCATTGTGTATCATTATATATAAATATAACTATTATATAAATATATATTATATATATAGTATATAATCGTAATTTGATGTGGTTGATAGGCTTTGGCAGTTTGATTCCGTTGACAAGGTCAAGTTTATACTTGTACCTGCGTTATATCCAATCAATATCCGAGCTTTCATTGTAAATGGACGACTCATAATACAGAGCAAATCCAAACTCTTGCAGTAAGACGTCTCTAGACAGACCAGACATCTATGGTGCTTTGGGAGTAGAAATCCGTCTCTTGGATTCCTATAGTACTACCACAATGATTCTATATTATTCACATCTTCGAAACCAATCTAAAACATGCCTCATCCACCGGAAGTGTCTCAGGAGACATCCCAGCAGAATGTCGTACCAGTACTGTGTTGTGTTGTGGAGATTTCTGGAGCCAATCATTGCCCACTTATGCTAAGATCAAACTGCCAAGTAAATGACCATTATGGAGTGCAGAAACGCGCAGAAATGTGAATCCTGTTGAATCCTTCAAGTGTGGTAAAGTAAAGCCGGTCTGTGATCAAGTGAAAGAAAGACCATGCTCAAGAAAAAACACAGTGTGCAAATGCTGGGCAGCTTTGCTCGTACAATTAGTCATTTTCTGCCTCTGACCTCTTGGAATGCAATGACTAAGTAGCAATGTTCAACTCTGGGACAATCCTCCGAACCTTCCTACCCCATTGGATTCATAACTAGATCCAACGCCTTGCCAAATTGAGCTATATGCCGGAATAGGCTTGCGACTTGGTTGTTGAAGGTTCAGGGGTTTTAGTGTCCCATAAACGATCACGACCAACGTTGGGGAATACACAGGAAAGTGGCCATGTGCAGAGGTTGTGCGGATGAAACAGTACAAGATAGTACGAACTCTCATCACTTTTGATGAGCGGACAGTTTAGGAAGATGCAGGCGCGCTTCACGATTCACCATGGATCCTGTTGAAGCTGAGATGCTCTGGTGTCTCCTCTCTCCTCATGACTGGCGACCCTTCCAGCCGCTGTCCACATCTGCTGCAAAAGCGAGCATAATGTGGGCAAATGGTGCCACACAAACAGGGCTGATCCATGGCACAACAGAGCTGGCCTTAATATCAATGTCAATTCTTGCACAAAGATCACAAAGTCCTTTTTTTTCTGGGACAAAAAGGACATGTTTTGCTTTGTCTGGGTGATGCTACTCAGCATAAATGTTTCTTTTCTATTGAAATACCGTCCAAATGTCCTGACCTGAAAGACGTCTAACCTCCTAAGCTCGACCTGAAAGATCGTTATCTGCTGGAGACTTTGCCTTCTTCATCTCGACTGGCAAATCATTGCAGCAAAATGGAATGAAATGGAATGAATAGGTGCATACAGAAAAGGGAGATTTCCTCTGACGGACTTTTCAGTGCACCAATGGCCTTCACGGTGATATGTGATGACTAGACATGACTAGACTATTTTGACATGGAGCAGTTTCTAGTTGTCGCAGACATCTCACTCTATCATGAACGAGAAACAAACCGTTTTCCAATTTCGATCAAGATCGGTATTCTGCAGATTTTGCGTAGCCAAGAAACAGGACACAGACATGATCCCTTTGGTAAAACTAGCCCTTGAAGCTGAGTTATGCTGAGATACATGTCTCAAACTCTATCAAACTTAGGTTTGATCTTCCACCCACCTTCACTCTCTCTCTCTCTCTTTTCCTTGGAGGTTGGACAAACGGTGAGTATCCCTGACAAACTCATCTGTCAAAGACGTGGTCCGGGGCAAGCTTCCATTCCTTCATTAGGTAAAGTTGTGGCATGAACAGCGGCCATCCTTTCCCTTTTTTCCCTGCTGATCCGACTTCAGGCGACATCAGAGTAATCCTGGCTGCGTGGAATTTTGAAGGGGAAAATGGAGGTGAAAAGCGATACAGATGCACCCAAGCACCCAAAGACACAATGGCAACAGTGGTCTCTAAACCCTAAAACCTATAAGTACCCAAAACACATGATGACATCATGACACATCCATATCTACTAACCCACTATCCATGGCACCAATCCCTTCCATTTCTCTTCTGGCATGGACACTGCTGATCCTGTACCATCCGAAGTCGTCGCGGATCCACTGGCCTCAAAATCTCAATGCCAACATTTGGTCCAGCACTTTGGGCTCCAAATGGCTGCAGTGAAGCTCTTCTCATTACCAAGCTCCAAGTTCTGCACGGCATTTGCGGAGCTAGGCCTAGGTAAGAAAGTTGTTGGCGCTGTCAATGGAGAGAGATGATGAGAGATAACACATTTCTGTTGCAGTGTTCATAGCAAGTACCAAGTAATTGTGTCATTTCTTGGTGAGGAACATCATGAAATGTCGGAAACATCAAACCCTCACTGCATCCGAGATTTGAACTTTGTGTTGCTTTCGCTGCCTCCTGGAGAAGTCCCACGGCCGTGACCAGTGCAAAACTTCGCCCGAAAGAGTAGCAACAACAATGCCCTGAAACTGGAGCCACGGATAGCTGAGTGTATGCAAATGGACACATCAGAGTAACTCAAATAAGAACCACCCAGAAGCATGATGGTAGCCTACATGGGAAATGGGCCATGGGGTAATCTTACTACAAAAACCATGGATGGTCTGGGTGCAGGCTCCATTAAGCACGTTCCATCAATGGTAAGCCATGAGAGAAGGGATTGGCGCCTCATCAGAGGATGGGGCGCGTTGTCTCTTTCGAGAGCCACCTGGCAAACGCTTCAAACAAATAGTCTCTCCTGAAGTCTTGTTCAATTCTAGATTTCAGATTCTAGACCTCTTTTTCAGTAGCAGAAGATACATGGCTTGGATAGATGTTCCATTGATTCAATTCTCAAAAAACAAAGCGAACCAGAGATCGTACGTATCAAAATTATCATGAAGCGTCTGTCGCGGCAAAACCAACATAGCCCGAGAGTTGCTGACCTAAAATTTGGAGTTTTACCTGTGGGGCTCCAAAACGACTCAATCGCTTAGATTTTGGGAAGCAAAGCCTTGAAGGTCTTGTAGTGTTTACTTTTTGAGAAAGTGGAAGTGACTTTAAGTCTTGGTTCTGAGCTATTGTCTAGCAGGGACAACACTGGCAAATCTTGTTTATCGTCGATTTGGGGTGAAGTTGAATGCCTAAAAAGACGGACCAAGAGGAAGGATCCAGGATAGCAGCACTTTTTTGCTCACTGTGGTGAAGTAACGGATGATTGGCGTGTTGCCAATGGCCATTCACCATCTCACTATCGGTAAACTATGCCATGTTGTACTCTTCGCTTTGGATATGTCGCATCGCCTCAATGGGGAGGAACAAACCACTGCAGTACTGCTTTGCTGAGCTGAAAACAAACCACTTTCATAGAAACATGAGCCCTGAGATAGCACTGAAATAGCACTGATATCTTCATTATCCCCATCGGACTTGTCAGTCGCTGTATTGGGCTGAAGAGCACAGAGTTGTGTCCATTACAGAAGATTGTCATCCATTGTTATCCTACCAGTAGTACCGCACAAGGCGGTGGCGGAAGTTTCAAAAATAGGAAACCTATAGGAGAGGTTGGTTGTTGTGAATCAGGGATGGCAGAGCGAAGCCACTGATGGAGCGAAAGGTGATTGA
>Ga0126342_10000094_pt1 | contig 57262 bp, 29 predicted proteins | sample Cyp1metagenome_FD_92528 | JGI IMG/M metagenome (GOLD analysis project Ga0126342, IMG submission 92528) | Coral microbial communities from Lord Howe Island, Old Settlement Bay, Australia - Cyphastrea 1 metagenome | ecosystem: Host-associated > Invertebrates > Cnidaria > Coral ...
CTTTTCCTTCCTTCCTTCCTTCCATCCAACACATCTCCGTCGACCACTCAGTCTCGCTCCCCCGCGGCGAGTGCAACTAAACGAGAACCCAAGCATCGGAGATGCTTTTGGGAAAAAAAACATTGAACATTGAAAAATCATTGATACAAATATATACAAATGATTGAACATTAGAAATCATGATAATTATAGTAATTACCATTAGATTAATATACCTGGTAAATACCATTAGTGTAGTATACCTGGTAAATACCATGGTAACATGGTAAATACCATTAGAAGTCATGGAATCATGGTAATTACCATTAGATAAATATATGTGTGTACTTTTTTCTGGATAACATGGTCAAATCTTCGGCTTCCCGCTGTGCTCAAAGATCACCACAATTCCACAGGATGTGCATGCAAAAAAAAGATGCCGAACTGCGTTTCCAGGATGTGAAAAACATGTTATGTATATATTCATATTATTAATATGTTTTTTGGATACATAAAGTGTTGTGATATGTTATGATTATCAATTTTGTGATGTATATTAAAATGGTTTACGATTTAATGAGTTATTCCTCACGCCGAACGGCATCGAAAATTTGGGGCTTGCGATTTAATCCAAGAGGTCCCACTGACTCACATCAGGACTAGTGATCCTAATAGAAGTGCAGTGCACCTCGACAATTTGGGAAAGACTCCCCATTTAAGGCTTCACGAAATCACAATTTCGCTGGATGAAGTCAGAATTCTTGCTTGCTTAAGCCACAATTTCCGGTGATTGAAGATTTAGATTGCTGAATCCATTGTGAAATCCATATGTGCTAGGATCTTTATACATGTTTTTTTTGGGCAAAAATGGTCATCCCATCATTGGAATCCTTAAACATGGCCTGATGGCTATTTAGCCTCCATTCTTCATCAACCCCCAAAAAATCTACAAAAACCGACAGCCCATGTCTTGACCCTGACACCTCTTGGGCCCAAGGAAGGACCCAAGGAAGGGCCCCAAGGGGATTTTTCGAAGCCCACCTTCAAAAGCGTTCCAGGAGCCGTTGGGGTAGACCGCCAGCCAGATGAGCAAGTTTCCCAAGACCACCTATTGGAGCCGCAAAAAGGTAGGTGGTGATGCCTCAATGACTTCGGAAATTGCGAACTCACTTGGGATCTATCAATGGATTGGTTTTAGGGAAAATCTACAGGAAACCATGGTTTTTTACCAACAAATAATCTTTTCCTGTAAATTTTCCCATCATCCAATTCTATGAATCTACCGAAAACTCCAATTTCACTATGGGAACTATATGGATGTTTATGGTAGATATCTCGAATTATGGATCTATGGTTTATGAAGCAACAAAGATAACTAGGGAGGCACCACCTTGTGGGGATGTCTTGAAAATTCCTTCCAAATTGCGAAGCCTGGTTTAGTCCTGGGTCTGTTGATGGTATTCAATGGGTGGAACATAGTGGAACATGATTAGCCTTCAACATTCAATCTTTGGTCAATCCATTACTTGCATATGTCCACAAATAATACTGGAATATCTATATGGAATACCAATAATACCTATAATATCCTATAATCCTATACTTGGATTCCATGCTATTGATAATGTATAGGAATACCATGGAATACCTTTTTTCCAAGGCCATTTACTGCGGAAACATGATGATAAACCACTGGATTTGGAGCTGTACATGTTTTTTTTGAGCAAAGCCACCTGAGTCGAGGTTTATCCGGTAGGTTCTGAGGTAAAAATCTCAGGAAAACTTAAATGTTGATGAACAAAAACAGGGCTGGTTGGTGACCGGTGGTTGAGCCACCCTCTGAAAAATGATGGAGTGAAAGTCAGATTGGATCATCATCCCAACTATTGGGGAAAATAAAAGCCATGTTCCAAACCACCAACAAACCAGGGCGATTTTCTCAACCAACAGTTGACTTGGAAATGGTCAAAATTTGGGGATGGATTTCTCTGAAAATCGTTTGGGAGAACCACCAATGACGGTTCATCATAATTTTCGATATGGAAAATAACATGACCCAAAAAATTGTATTTCCATCATTTTGGATATTTCATCAATTACTCAAAATTGCCATGTTTGATTCTTAGGGTCCCCCACCCTCAAGAAACACTCCATGTTGGTGGGTTACCCTCTGGTAATTTGTTACAGTTAGCTATTGAAAATGGCCCATAGAAATAGTGGATTTACCCAATGATAGCATGGTGATTTTCCATAGCTATATTATTTTACGAGAGGGTATGACCCAATTTGGGGGATACATATTAAATACACCATGTTCAGACCCAAATGAACCCTCGGTCCATTTCCCATTGGGAGTGCGGTGAAAAACCCCTCTTTCGTCGAGGATGACTCGAAAAGGATTTCATCAACTGAAACGGTGATTTCATCGAACTACGTTCGGCGACGCGACGCAAGCCACTTATAAGTTGGTTTATAACATGTTCATAGGCCATTGACTATAGATTATAGATACATCTATAACTTAAACCATACTTAGCCTAGTGACTTAAATATCTCTGGCGCCCCACGTAGTTTTAAATGGGGATTCAACCATGAAAAAATGGCGAGTTCACTTAGGTCGCCGTTGTGGCCCGCCACCGGCCTTCAACCTTCAGGTGATATTGGAGTTTGAGTTCATGATTCATAGGGTTGCTAAGCATGGGATATAACAGAAACTATAATGGGGATATCATAGTGACTATATAATCTGTGACGGGTGTAATATATAGTAACTACAATATATTGTAATGCGGCAATAGAACTACATATCTAAGAAACATGATGGGAATATACTCCCTCTGGTTATTTAACAGTTTGCTCATGAATCTCCACTAATTTCCCCATTATAGTATAGTACATATAGTTACTGTATATATATATACACACTATAGTAACTATGACAATCACTATCATAACTATATAACTTTAGCAATCACTATAGTAATTATATAACAGAATAGTCACTATATATATATATACATGGTCCCTCCCCATAATATAATATAATATAATATAGTATAATATAATATAATATATTATAATATAATATAATATTAATATAATATAATATAATAAATTATAATATAATATAATATAATATAATATAGTTTAAAAAATATACTATAATATAATATAATATAATACAATATAATATAATATATTACAATATAATATTATATTATATTATATATATTATATATATTATATATTATGTATATATATATGTTTTTATTATATAGTTACCCAGGGACCCAGGGACCACCCGTCGTCACTATGATATCCTCGCGACTTGCGACACCAAGCCGCTGGTGGGCTCTCCATGAATTCTCCTTTGGCATAGCGATCTAAGGCATGCGCCGGCATGGAGAATCTCACCTGGGCTGATGGGGAGAGTTTCTGGGAAGATCGGGCTGACTTTGTTCGATTTTATGTGGATAATGGACAAAGGCCAACCTTGCTACACGAATGAGATTTAAAGACTTCTTTCTATTGTTTGCTTTTTTCAGGAGAAAAACACACATTAAAACACATTAAAACAGGGGATATCTTCTGGGATAAAACACATTAAAACACATTTTACTGGGGATCTCATGGGGATATCTTCATAGCCATGGATTTTTCCATCCAATGGAGGCTTCGGATGGCGTATCATGAACCCAGCCATCATCGAAACCTTAGTCATAGCCTGCAAAATCTATATAGCCTGCGAAATATACAAAATATATCGTCATATCCCTGCAATATATATATATGGTTAATGATGGTTAATAATGGTTAATAATAAGCTGGTTGGTGGTTGAGCCGCCCTCTGAAAAATCATGGAGTGAAAGTCAGTTGGGATCATGAAATTCCCAACTGAATGGGAGTCATAAAATTCATGTTCCAAACCACCAACCAGATGTTGTTTTGGATATTGAAATCATCCCATCTTTTATATTTGTTTTGGTTCAATCCCTATATTATAATTCAGAGATTTACACAGGTATATAGATCCCCATGATTTACCCTAAATAAACAAACATAGCTATTGAAAATGGCCCAGTCGAAATAGTGGATTTACCCAGCTATAAAATGGTGATTTTCCCATCAGTTTTTTGTATGTTTACATATGGGTAAATTATAATATTTCACGAACCTAAATTAAGGCTATCTTGGGGATGATTTCCCTTACTAACTATGATTATAGTGAGGTCGCAGTGAGGTCGTTATAATTTACCCAGATATATAGCAAAAGATGATTTAGGATTCCAACCGATCTATCGATCCCCTTGGTTGGATCGTTCATGTTACAATGTTCAGTTGATCTCCAAGTTATGCACTGCGAATGGAACTGTCGCATCCCTAGCAGTTTTCGTAACTGGCTAGTAACTGAGGTTATAAGATTAGATGTTTTTATATGGTTTTATAGGGATAATCATGGGATAATTATAGGTAGATCTGGGTAAATTATCTGGTTGGTGGTGCAATAACCATCTTGAAAAATCTGAGTTCGTCAATGGGAAGGATGACATCCCATTATCCCATATATTCTGGAAAATAAAATTCATGTTTGAAACCACCAACCAGGTATTATAAGCCATGTATAAATGGGAGAATTCACTTGGGGATTTACCAGGCTCGTCGTATTACTAGCCTCCGGGAAAATCAAGCGTGGCAATAGAAAACTCTTCATTTACCCTCTGGTAAACATACAAAAAGCTATTGAAAATGGCGGATTTACCCATTAAAAATGATTTTCCATAGTTACGTTAGTTTACCAGAGGGTATAGATGATGTTACCATTAAAACCTCCGTCTTTGTGGGGCATTTCAATATTTCAATCATGTTCAATTGCCATGTCTGATTACCAGAGGGTGGTGAATGGATGATTTCAGATCCTAATGACATCTCTCTGGATGTCATGAACCACATTTTGATGGTTGTCAAAAGCCACCCATCAACATGGTACAATTGGGGATGGTGGATCCTATTGCTTTACTAAGATATCTAAGATCATTGAAATTGGTACCTTGGTACTGCCAATTCATAAATCAGGGCTGATTCCTGGATGAACATTCTACGGCGCCGTCTATTTTTTGCCCTTTCCGAGTGACCCGAATCAACGGTGACCGCTCCATAGCTTTCTTTCACCGCGCACCACAAGACTTTGGTGGCGCGCTCGGTGAGCTTGAGCCCAGAGGATCCAGGATTCAGATGCCTCCAAAAATCCCAAGTGGGGGTCACCTCGACTGATGAATCGCCTGGGAGTCATCATGTTGGGAAATTAAAGGCCTGGGATCCTTAAAGTGGTGGCTTCGATCCTAAAGGTCACCACAGTGGTGAGTATTTTGACTCCTAAAAACCACGAATCTTAACGCACTGGTGATGTCTCATACGGCAAGGTGGAAGATATTTGTTCAGGATTTCTGCAGAGCAAGCCCCCAAATCTGTGAAAACTGGAATGCCATGATGTCAAGCTACCCTAAAGTGGTGTGGCTCTTCATAAAAACCAATAGCAATGGATTTTTCCGCACTGACGTATACCCAACCAAGGTTGACCGGTTGATATCCCATGACAATCCCACGGTATTCCCATTTATATGTTTGGATATGTTTGCTAGTAAGATCCATGATAAAACCCTTTGAAACCACGGCAAGTCATGTTTTCTTAAGCCAACTACACCTATGGTTTTCAACAGATGCTATACTTACCCTCCAGTAATCAAACGTGACAATGGGAAAAAAGTCACTATGTCGTTCGATGATTTTCAATTAAAACCTCCAAATGATACGGGATTTTCCAGCCATCTTTGATGACACTGGAGGCTCTATTAAGGCTTCTATACCAACAAACGACTACTGGCCGGGGGTCCCAACTGGCGCAAACATTGACCATCTCAGCACTCGTTGGTTGACAGCTTTCCCTATGGCTTAGTTCATAATCCATCATAACCCGCACTCCGCTAGTATCACTCCCTATTACATAACCAAAAAACACCGAGGTCTATATCAACAAAAATCACCCCATACCTTAGCTAAAACCTCATCATTTTACTCTGATTTTTTCGTCTCTTCTTTTCATGGCTGAATAGAAAACAGCCGAGCCGAAAACCCATGGTTCATCGCTGCACCTGGGGGATCCGGCGTTGGACCTGGCTTCCTGGCTTAGGACGGCCATGGTTTCCGGTGAAGATTTTTTTCCAGTTTTTATATCACCAATCCATGGTTTCCATGTTCTAAGTAAGAACTGTTTGAAATGGTGCTTTATGGTGCTGGTCATCCCCATTGACATGTTCTAAATGTTCTAAGAACTGCTTGAAATGGTGCTTTATGGTGCTGGTCATCCCATGCCATGGGAATCCAACCATGATGAAAATTGATCAGAATGGTGAAAACTACCGTAAATGTTCACTAGATATCTGTAGTGTTTACCTTCACTTTTTTTTTATGTGTTCAGCATTGCGCCAAAACTTGACATGTTCTCAAGTTCTCAAAGAACTAAAAATGGTTGATGTGGTTTATACCCTCTGGTAAACGTTTACAGTTTGCTATCGAAAATGGTCATAGATATTTTGTGAGTTTTTCCCAGTAAAAATGGTGGATCTTTAAGCATCGTTTTTTGGTCATGGTAAACCCAGGAGGTAAAGCTTATGGTCATCCCATGCCAAATCATCCAAAACATCATGGCTATCATCCCAATGTCCCAGGAGCTGTAGGAAAAACCCTCTATCATGGCTATCATCCAACCAGTGGGAATTTGGGACATCTATGGTAACCACCACTATTAACCACTATTAACCACTATTAACCACTATTAACCACTATTAACCATCATTAACCATCATTAACAACTATTAACATCATTAACCACTATTAACCACTATGATGGCTACTTTATATGGAGCTTTCCAAGCCATGGGGCTACCCCCAGTTATCATCCCACAAGGACGGTACAATCCAACTTGACCGTACGTGTCCAACGAAGAGTCGTGACACGTCTTCGAATGTAGCTCCAATATAAACGTACATAGCTCCAGTATATTCATAATGATTAATAATGATTAATAGTGATTAATAACGATTATATATAATAATGATTAATAATGATTAATGATTTTCCAGTTCGTTATGTTAGTTTGCCAAAGGGTAATGATTCACCACCCGCGAAAAGTCTCACGTTTGGGTAGTCACGTTAATAAACCCAAAAACACCAAAAATCCCAATGTGTAGCGCTAGAATCCATCATCCCAATAACCCAAATCTATCCCAATTTAGATTATGATACAATAATCCCAAAACTTTTTGATTCCGGTCGAATCTCCAAATGAGTTTCATAACTTGATGTTCGTAAGTGACTACCTACTTACACGCAATTTGTCCATTGACAATTGTGATTGAATGGGATATTCATGCAAATATCATGAGATAGTTTTTGTTTAACATGGAACATATGGAACTGTGGATTTTTGTGTATGTTTCTCACATAGGGGCTCCATAGCCCCTCAAAAAAAGGTGGGTTATTATCATACTTTGCCCCTCCAACTGGGGGAAGATTTTTTTTGGGATTCGTCATTAAAATTTACCCGACTCAGCAAGGTAAACATTGATCACCTGAGCACTCCTGTTTTCTTGATATTGATACATACATTAATAATCATATATATATAGTATATGTATATATAGTATATGTATATATAGTATATGTATATATAGTATATGTATATAATGTATATGTATATATGTACAAAGTGGCCCCCCCTGGATAGGTAAGTGGGTTTATAACTCCAATAACTATGGATGATGATACTTACAACTATAGTGTTCATGATTCATGGGGTCAAGCAAAACCAACAAAAAACTATCTAGCAGGCCCCACTTTGTATATGTCATGTCTTGATACATATATATATATATACACACATATTGATGACATATTTGGATTTGTCCCAAAAAATGGCATGCCCCAATGATGGGTATGAACGTACGTCCTAAAATCAAACAAACACCTTGAAACGAGGTTGCGGTGGTTGTTCATGTTGCTTGAATCGCCAAACATGGTGATATCGCTAGCCTCACATCTCTTGGTCAAATCGCAGTGTTCAAGTATGTGTGTGCGCTTGTTTCTTTATCAAAATCATTCAAAATTGTGTTGGTCTCCATTCAAAAGTATTTCTGTGCAACTTACGATAGTTAGAGACTTCTCGCTACTTTTTTTGGTCAAAGTGACAAGTTTTCCAGCAGTTTTCGCCGTTGGTGCCATGGTGCCCAGAGTCGAGGGCCGAGTTTTATGGATGCTGAAACCTTTGGCTTTGTCACAAGATAGACATGAAATTCCAAATGGTTTTGAACCTGTTGAGCTTCTGATGCGGGTTATCCATCTAGTGCTCCCAAGAACACTGAAAATCCAAGGGCGGCAATTCAGACTAGAAATCAGAACATCAGAACTACAGTGACTTTTTTGGAGATAGATGGGCTCTGAATCTCCCTACATGCGGTGACCGAAGAACGTCTCTGGTTCCCAACTGCCACTCCGATACCCATGGCCGCATGTTTCTTCATGCTAGGCCGCTAGGCGTTTTTATTCAAGTTCTTGAGATGCAAACAGCTGCCATCACTGGTCGATAGGTGATGCCACTGCGCTATTTCATAAGTATGGGTGTTTTCACCGCGTTCTCAAGTAGGGGTCGTGAAATCCGCCAACATCTCTGCCATTTTTGGACACAGGAACAGAGCACAGAAGCATGATACAATGTGGGGCCCCCCAGTTATAAGATGGTTTATAAACCCCATTAACTATAGTTATAAGTACCATAAACCATAGTTATTGGAGTTATAAACCAACTTAGCTATCTTGGGGGCCCCACTTTGTACAGTTTTGTTTTTGACACAAAAAACAATCAGAAAATGGGGGAAAATCCAGCCGCAGCGCCTAAAACTCCATGGTGTTTGCATTTCTTTCATCAGCATCCTGGTGGAGTGTGTACTGCTGCTGGATATTTCAATGGCCATGCAACAGGAACCGATAAATTGGAGGTACCTACCATATGTCCTATTTTTCAGGCCTAAAAAATTTCAGGGAATATCCCCGCAATTCATATGGCCGGACATATGGTACTAAGTTAGTACCTCCATCTGTTGGATCCTGAAGATCTCCCATTGACCCAGTTATAACGTGGTTTATAAACCCCATGAATACTATAGTTATATCTACCATGAAGCATAGAATTCAGTCACAACTATGAGGCAACTGAACGCAACAACGAACGGGGGAGCATCATGAATCCCTGTGGGAAAATCATCCATCCCCATTTAAGGTCGATGATGCCATTCTCCCAATGGCAATGGTCTTTTCTGTGATCTAACATGGATTGGTACCATCTATTTCCGGATTCATCACTATTAGAATGGGCAAATAGATAGGTGTATATATAATAGGTAATATTAGAAAAATGGGCATTTATTGGTATTATTTCCGGATAATTCTTGGTACCATCTATCACTATTTCGGCAGGAATTCAAAAAATGGGAAGCTTAAACCTGGCCCAACCTGGCCGCGCTCCACTTTTTTCGGACGGCGTGGGTGACGCTGAAGGGACTCCTCAGGACGCAAGCATCTGGGCTGGTTGGAAATGTCAACCCAGCTAAAATAATAAGAGAACTATCTATCTACCTATCTACCTATCTACCTATCTACCTATCTACCTATCTACCTATCTACCTATCTATCTATCTATCTACCTACCTATCTATCTACCTATCTACCTATCTATCTACCTATCTATCTACCTATCTATCTACCTATCTATCTACCTATCTATCTACCTATCTATCTATCTATGTATCTATCTATCTATCTATCTATCTATCTCTCTCTCTATATCTCTATCTATATATCTATCTACCTATCTATCTACCTATCTATCTATCTATCTACCTATCTATCTACCTATCTATCTACCTATCTATCTACCTATCTATCTACCTATCTATCTACCTATCTATCTATCTATCTATCTATCTATCTATCTATCTATCTATCTATCTATCTATCATCTATCTATAAATGGTTCTGGGTCAAAACCCGTACCCCATGTACACTAAAATAGTTGGTTAATGGATGATTCCCCCAGTCATATGGTAATTTCATTGACATGACCCATCACCAGGACTTCGCAAGCATAGAACACCATAGGGGTACTCAACCACCAAGTCGGTCCAAGGAGGGTTGGTGAAAAAGTTGGTTCAACCATCCACCAGATCAGTTTGTTGCAACAAAGACTCAGGGCTTCAACGATGCTTTGAAAAATAGAGCGGCCCAGCTACTGGTCTTTGACCATTTTTTTTGGTTGGTGATATTCCAATTTACTAGTAGATTGAAATCCCCATGCTATTTAAAAGTGTCAGCTACTGGCCAATATTTCTTCAACCACAGCCCCGCAGCGATGCCTAGGGCCTAGCGCGGCTCCTTATTTGAACTCCTTTTCCCACATCTTCTGAACCAATTCAAACATCTCTCGAGAGGCCTGTGGGGCGGGGCAGAATTTATTCAGATACCCGACCTGGTTATGACTGTTACAGTTTGCGAACTGGAAAATGGCCATAGAAATAGTTGACTTACCCATTAAAAATGGTGATTTTCCATAGCTATGTTAGTTTACCAGAGGGTAGACTTCGGGTTTCCACATGTCCTATGTCTTCAGCCAATGCTTACCCTCGGGTAAACTAACATAGCTGTTAGTTTAACCTGGCCCATTAACAAAAACTTCTAAACCAGGTGGCCCCAAAACAGAAATCTAGCACAAAGTGAAAAAGTGTACCACAACATCCAATGCACTACTAGATATCTTTAAGGTAGCTAACTTCCATTGATATGGATTTCTCTGAAAATACTGTTCCTAGATTTCCGTGCTTGTCATCATAATCCCCAGCTTCACAGGTTTCATTAGGTGTGGATCCTTTCCACTGTATATGGATTACCCTACATGCCCGAGAAGAAAGACTTTTTACGCTAGCAAATGTAGGGTAATGTAGAATGATGTGATACTGGTGATAATGTGATAATAATGATACTATCATCATCATTACGCTAGCAAAATGGATCAAAATGATATTGATGATACTGACCGATACTGGCAATGATAGTGATATTAAAGATGATAATTAAATTTATAACAATGATAACTAATAATGATGATCTTAGTTCTATTCCTCTATTTGTGCGCCAATTAACGTCCTAAAAACCATGGTAACACAGTTAACTCTAGATCAAACTTTTCCTCATGTGGGTTCACTCAAAATTGCCATGTTTGATTCTTAGGGTCCCCCACCCTCAAGAAACACTCCATGTTGGTGGGTTACCCTCTGGTAGTGTGTTACAGTTTGCTATTGAAAATGGCCATTCATAGTGAGTTTTCCCATGAAAAATGGTGATTTTCCATAGTTTTTTGTTAGTTTACCAGAGGTTAACCACATTTTTAGAACGACCCAAGTATCATATCAAAAAAAGTGGTATTGTTCCGCGGATCGATCCATACCTATTAGGATCGGTCCCTCGATTTCGCCCTTGATCTGTTGCTCTGGCCCCGAAACTTTGAGCCGCAGCCCACTCTATCTCAATACCCTCTGGTAAACTAACATAGCTATGGAAAATCACCATTTTTAATGGGTAAATCAACTATAAATGGCCATTTCCAATAGCTACGTTAAATTACCAGAGGGTATGTATCCTCACTCTATCCCTAATTTTAAACTATATTATCCCTATAGAGTGAAAATCACCTATATCCTATATCATATTTGTAGGGGATAGTATTGATATAATATATATATAATATAGGGCCTCACTCATATATCAATACTATCCCCTACAAAGTGGGGCCCCCGTTTACGATAGCGTTCAGTTGGCGCACATAACTCCAATTTCACTATGGTTTATGGTACCTATAACTATAGTTAATGGGTTTATAAACCATCTTATAACTGGGGGCCCCACATTGTATATATTCTATCTCATATCTCAGTATGATTATCCCTATGTTGTGTATATACCATCTGGTTATTTAACAGTTTGCCATGGAAAATCACCATGTCTAATAGGTAAACCATCTATTTCTATGGGCCATGTTCCATGACTATGTTAAATAACCAGAGGGTATATATATATATCCCCATCAAATCCCATAAGTGTCATTCATGGCACCTCCTCTTGGTCTCGGTTCTTGTCAGGGTGAAAACTCACTTGGAGCCTCAGGGGGCGAAGATTAATCGATAAAATCAGGGTACTGGTCAGTCTCTTTACTGAAATTGGGGTGGTATATTAGTCGTGGGATTCCTCTACAGGATGGGGCCCCCCAGTTATAAGTTGGTTTATAAACCATTATAATTATAGTTATATCTACCATAAACAATTGAATTCAGCCACTTATAAACCAACTGAACGCTATCGAACGGGGGCCCCACCCTGTGGGATTCCACGAAAAAATTAAACACATTGTTTTAATGATCCCAATGGAAACTTTGGAAATTCCCAACAAAAAATCATGGTTTCGTTTAGGGAATGTTTAATATGAACGGGGGAAGGGATGAAAAACGGGGATTCCCCCTTTAAGTAGCCTTTCTAATAGGAAAAAATTATGACATCGGTTGCTTCAAGGAAAAATGATTTGTTTCACCCCAAGTCGTGGCCTTGAAATATCCGGAAAGCTACGGGAGTTTTTTCTCCTAAACGGTCAGAAAAAAACCTATATGAAACTTTCTATGAACATGGGGCCCCCGTTTACGAAATTGCTAAGTTGGTGAACATATGTGAACATAACTCTAGGTGAACGAACTTGGGTTGAAGGGAGATATAACCATAGATTGCCATAGATATCCATATATTCCATAGTGTTATAAACCAACCTATAACTGGTTGGTGGAGCAATAACCATCTTGAAAAATCATGGAGTTCGTCAATGGGAAGGATGACATCCCATATATGAAATGGAAAATCTAAAATTCCATGGTTTGAAGCCACCAACCAGTCATCCAATTAAATCAAAGAATAGGGAATGAACCATTATTCATCATTATTAATAGATATTAACCATCACTAATCACCAACCAGTGAATCATTAACCACTATTAATCACTATTAACCACCACTAAACCTCCAATTTAGGTTCTAAACCAACCAGATAACTTCTGGGTTATCCAACCTCCAACACGTTGCCACGGAATCCATGGTCCCAGGGGGATCCGTAGCGATGCAAAAAATGTCCAAAATTCTTAGCTGGTGAACGTAGATAGTCCATGATAATTCCATAGCAAAAGACTAGTTAGGATGAGTTTCTAGCCATCTAAGATTATTAGTTTCTACCCATCTAGTCGATTGACCTAGAAACAGTAATTTGGTGAATGGTGATGATACTAGCCAATAGGGGAATATGTTTTTTTTGCCAATATATGATCTCATAATCCCCGATGATCATTCACCACTACCCTCTGGTTTTTTGTTACATAACTATTGAAAATGGTCCATTTAGAGTTGATTTACCGAACTTAAAGATGGTGATTTTCCAGTTCGCTATGTAAACGTTTACCAGAGGGTAGACTTCGAAGGGGATTATAATAATCTGGGTAAGTATAATATTTCTCTAATCTGAAGTTTTGCTATTTGGAGATGATTCCCCATAAATAAAACATGATTCCAGGGCTCGGTCGTAGTGAGGTCGTGATTAAATTTACCCAGAAATATGGAAAAACCATGTGAAGGAAAATCAACTCCAGATGGATACCCTCTGGTTATTTAACATAGCCATGGGAAATGGCCCATAGAAATAGATGGTTTACCTAATTTCCCAAGATGGTGGGCGCAATCACTTTTCGCGGCAAGGACTTCACGACGGAAATGAATGGGTGGGAAAAAAACATGGTGGGTAAAAGAATGTCATAAAGCAGCCATATTTCTGGGAATGGTAAACATATGGTAAACATCCCAGCTATACAAATGGTGATAACTGCGGGATGGTTTATTATAATTATTGTTTATCACACTATTAATCAGGTATGGAAACACTATTAACCACTATTGATCAGCAGCATTTGTCATGTTTAACCTTGTTTAACCATGATGGGTTTACACCCAAACTATGGCCTTGCGGCATGTTTAGAATCCCCAATGATTGGAAGTTGATTGTTGGCACCAGATGGGTCCTGTGACCTGGGGCCGAGATGGCCGAGATGATGATATCCAGGATTGAAAAATAGCTAAGAAATAGAACAAAGATGACTCATCTTACCCGAAGTAAAAATAGAACAAAACCATACAAAACCAAACTTCTGGTAAAAATAAAGAAAACCACCAGAAATCATCTTACCCTCTGGTAATCAAACATGGTTTGCTGGTAATTTCAAAAGTTGGTTCGACATGGTTTCGATGATTTTGCCATTAAACACCTTCCTCTTTGATGGGGATTTCTTAGCTGGGTATGTTTCATGACACCGAAAGGTAGTGGTTTCAGTGGATCTTCGCAGAATTTTGACAAGGACATACATGCATTTTGCTTCGCTTCGCGGATAGGATGTGAGAGTGTCCATTCAGAAGCCAACAAAATCTGTCAGAAGTCAGTGGTGGCTGGGGCCATGGTTTTTTCGGTTGGATAACGAGTTCACGAATCTTTTATGTGCCCCCAAAAAAAAAGGGTCCCGGTCCCCTTTTCAAAATCCGCACAAAGTGGGGCCCCCAAACGATAGCTAAGTTGGTGCACATAACTCCAATGTCACTATGGTTTATGGTAAATATAACTATAGTATTAATGGGGTTTATAAACCATCGTTCCATCACTGGGGGGCTCCACATTGTATCAGTCATCTATTCCCTTGTTTCGATGTTGTGGGATGATTCTTATCTAGGAGGATCATCCCATGAACATGCTTAATTATCACCCAGTTGATCACCCCACTCTGGGGGACTTCCTAACTGTTGGCTTCCTAACCACTAAGTGGGATGATCCTTCAAGATGCTCAGGGTAGAATCTGTAGAACATGGTATTTGCCCCCTGAGTTCTCTGACTTCCTCAACAAATTCCTTCGCTCTGCGGGGTCTTGACATCTGCTCAGCCTCAGTGATGCACTGGAACCCCCAAATAGATGCCGAAACATGGTGAAAAATGTTCCCACTTTTCTACCCTCCGCTAAACATAAAAAAAAACTATGGAAAATCACCATTTTTAATAGGTACATCATCTATAAATGGGCCATGTTTCATGGCTATGTTAAATAACCAGAGGGTATCTATTTTGCTGTTCGTGTAGAACCATTTTTTTGGTGCAAAGAGACCCAGGATGCATGTTGTTTTGGTTCAATCCATGGGAAGTCTCTCTCGTGTTGCTTCAACATTTGCTTCAGCCATCCAATTTTTCGGGCAACATACCGCCCATTTTGTTAGGATTGAAATGGAATCCCAATCATGTTTGAGGTTCCATGTTACCTTCCAATAACTTAACACAACTATGGAAGATGACCCATATTTACTTTGATACGTTTTTTCATTTACCTATTAAAAATGGTGACCTTCCGGAGCAAAAATGTTAAACCACAGGGGTGACATTGTTTATTCCGACTGATATTCATATTACGCTTGGGGAATCATTGAGATCATTGGATGGGTTTTCTTGGGGAAATCTTAAAACCCCATGATCTTCATAGGGTTTAAATCATTGTTTTTAATGGGAAAATCATGGTTTTTCATGGGAAAAATCAGTGATAAGTATGATGTTCCCAACAAGATTTTATCAGCCCATTGGATTGGTTTGCGGTGAAGATGTTCCCAGTAGGGCTCCACTTGTGCTGAACTAACCTACTGCCATACGGACTCGACTGACGGTTCATAACTAGGCTACCGTTTGGACTTACCCTTTGGTTCCCACTTTTCTACCCTCTGGTAAACATAAAAAAACTATGGAAAATCACCATTTTCAATAGGTACATCATCTATAAATCTATAAATGGGTCATGGCTTCCATAGCTATGTAACAAATCACCGGAGGGTATATCTTCGGATGCGTTTCTAAATCAATTCATACCCTCTGGTAAACATTGTCAATGGCCATTTCATAATTTTGTTTTCGTTTTCCCATGAATAGCATGGTGGATCTTTCCATAGTTTTCTTGTATGTTTACCCCCTGGTAATTTAACATAGCTATTGAAAATGGTCATTTACAGTATTGTTGATTTTTCCATTAAAAATGGTGATTTTCCATAGTTATGTTAGTTTACCAGAGGGTACCAGGTCGGGTAACTGGAGAGCCCCTTTTTTTGGTCCAGCTGGGGCCATGGATCCCTTGCCACGTGGCGATAGATAAAATCGTCCTGATAAAATCGTCCTGAAGTTTTACGAAAACGTCTGCGGGATGGTGCCTCCAAACGTGAAACGTGAGTTTGTTGGTTTATAAACCCCATGAATCTCTCTTTGATGATTTGTTTTTTTGGTGGAAATATTTTTTATTTAGTTTTATGCCTTGTATAGCACAAAATTCTAGACATGTATTTTGTGGGCCCTGGTGGCGTCCCTTTCTGCATGAATACTATAGTTTTATCAGTTATATCTACCATTTTTACCATAGGAATATCCATATCAGCCATATTCAGCCATTCAAGGCTTCCTACACCCATCACCAACGAACTTTCACCGTGATCATGTTTAAATACATTGCACTTAAAAAACGTTCTTGAAATCCCTAAATTTACTACGTCTGTCGATTGTTGGTGAATTTTTTTGCATTTGGAAATTCCCTATGGCCCACTACATTCCATGATAGAACCGATAGACCGATATTCCCATTGCAAGAGTTCCGATAGATTTCTCTGAAAATGGTGTAACTCCTTCAAAAGGATTATCATGATTCTCCCCATATCCCGTTGTCAAACCAACCAAAGTATCATATTGTTGGTTATATCCTCTGGTAAACAAACAGTTTGCTATTGAAAATGGCCATAGAAATAGTGGATTTACCCATTGATAGCATGGTGATTTTCCATAGCTATGTTAGTTTACCAGAGGGTAACCAGCCCATAACATTCCCTCTACTCATCCACATCTTTAATCCCATATTTGCTGGTGATACCCACTGCCACTAGCCAACCAGCCCATTTAACACCTTCCTTCTAATTTTAAATACCCTGATAGAAACCATGATGTAGCATTGGGAAAGAAAAATATGTGGGGGTCCCACATGCAGGGTATTTCAAAAAACAAAAAGATTATCAAATATCCAATTATCCAATTCTCAACCACAACTATAACCATGATGAATCGATATTAATCGATTTTAACCATCATTACTGTGGCCATGGTGCAAATTATTAACCATCATTAATTGATATAACCATATATAACCATCATTGTGAACCATCATGACATTTACATTAACCAGCATAATTGATATAACCACTCTTAACCATCATGTCATCATGATACTGTGGATGGTTGCGAAATCCTGCACCACCAAAAGGATGGTTGAAACCCTATAAATAGTGGGATGTTTACCACCTATCAGCTGGTGCAGGATTTCTTCACCATCCATAGTATGTACATCATAATTATCCCATGAAAACCAGTGTGTTACTATATTAGGACATTGTATATGGTCTATTGATATACCCTCTGGTAATTTAACATAGCTATTGAAAATGGCCATAGAAATATATAGTGGATTTACCCATTGATAACATGGTGATTTTCCATAGTTATGTTAGCTTACCAGAGGGTAACCACTATGAATCGTCATGTCATCATGATATGAAACGCACCCCATGCCCCCATCATGCCCCCGCCGAGCTGTTGGCTCGTGTTCCGAGGCACTGCAACGCAGCTCGGACGGATTTCAGGTCGATGCAGCCCCTGAAATCAATTCAGGTGGAATGGGAATCACCAAGTGGGATATGAACTTTATGATGGGATAGAATTTAGAATATACTCTATGTACATTTAGAATTATCCCATTATCGAATTATGAGGATAAAATTATTTTTGGGGGATATTAGTACATTCTGATGTATAATTTTTATATTCAATGGAATATTTTATGTGGATTACGCAACATGAGAACTATGGTGAAGTCCTGGTGTTCTATGGTGAAGGATGTGTCGAAAGATCATGGATCAAAAAGATGGATGAATAGCCAAAAATGATGTGGATGGAAGGATTGCTCAGGATTGCGCTTCAAGTTCTTCTTTCCACTGGTTTTTGCGATGTCTTTGCATTGGCTTGTAATGTTTGATGTTGCAACCACATCTGTTTCTTCAGAAACATCAGGCCCCTCAAATATCATAGGGTTTCTTAATAGATACCCCAATGATATCCCAAATGTGTTGATGTCCATATCAATAACTCTCCCCTTATGTTCTTTATAATGTCAACCCTGGATTAATAAACCCCTAGGCTGTTTAATTGGGAGGGTACCATTTAAGTATCAGATAATGACTATTGGAGGAGTACCCCCCCAATTAACAAACCATGGTTTATTAATCCGGGGTTGACATTACCCAAAAATCCCCCATGTTGGTCAAGCCGCTGGGTCCGAAAAACCATCCGAAAAACATCTGGAAAAAATTGGCGAAAATCCCAGCGGGGTGAAACGGAAAAACCAAGAAACCTAAACCATGGGTTTTCCCTGGATTTTCCCAGCAAACCTGCAGTTTTGCAGAGGGTTAAATCATGTAAAATACCATTATAGTTACCAGATTTTCCCGGTCACCTTCATAGTTCATTTTCACAGCTACCTCCATTTCTTCCATTGATCTGGGTAAATGATAATATTTCACTAACCTGAATCTTGCGGCCATGAATGGGGATGATTCCCCATAAATAAACCATGAATTCCAAGGCTCGGTCGCGATGAGGTCGTGATTAAATTTACCCAGAAATATGGAAAAACCATGTGAAGGAAAATCAACTCCAGATGGATACCCTCTGGTTATTTAACAGTTTGCCATGGGAAATGGCCCATAGAAATAGATGGTTTACTTAATTTCCCAAGATGATGGGCGCAATCACTTTTCGCGGCAAGGACTTCACGACACGGAAATGGGCGCGGGTGGGAAAAAACCATGTGGTATTACAGGTGGGTAAAAGAATGTCATAAAGCAGCCATTTTTCTGGGAATGGTAAACATATGGTAAACATCCCAGCTATAAAAATGGTGATAACTGGGGGATGCTTTATTATAATTATTGTTTTACCCACTATTAATCAGGTATGGAACACTATTAACCACTATTGATCAGCAGCTTTTTCAGGTTTAACCTTGTTTAACCATGATGGGTTTACACCCAAACCATGGCCTTGCGACATGTTTAGAATCCCCAATGATTGGAAGTTGATGGAAGTTGATTGTTAGCACCAGATGGTCATGATTAGGCCTTTTTGCTCGGTCGCAGTCAGGTCGTTATAATTTACCCAGATTGATATATACCCTCTGGTAAACTAACATAGCTATTGAAAATGGCCATTTATAGTGAGTTTCCCATTAAAAATGGTGGTTTTCCATAGTTTTTTGTAAGTTTACCAGAGGGTAGGGGATCCGGATTTCCCACGACAGTGGAGCTGAATCCAATGGACTGCTTAGATCCAGCGATTCGCGATTCGTGCCTACCTGGGCTAGCCGACCTGGTAAACCTACAAAAAACGGATGGGAAAATCACCATTTTCAATGGGAAATTCAACTATTTCTATGGGAAATTCAACTATTTCTATGGGAAATTCAACTATTTCTATGGGAAATTCCACTATTTCTATGGTCATTTTCAATAGCAAACTGTAACAAATTACCAGAGGGTATATCCCAAGAAATCTCAGAGTTTTCTGAGGTTTAGACACGAACCACGAATCGCTAAGTCTGGCAACATCTATAACGGTCTCATGTGTATTGTTGGTGATACCCCTACTTTTCATGGCAAGACCCCAAATTTTGCTGGTAATATCTTCATTACAGTATATCCTCACTATGGTTGGTAAGATTCCCAAAAATCCGATCAACCAGAATCAACCGTTATCCATGTTTTTTGGTTGGTGGTTTCAACCTACCCCTCTGAAAAATATGAGTTCGTCAGTTGGGATGATGATTATTCCCAAGTGAATTCTGATGAATGGCAAAATAAGACATGCTCCAAACAAAAAATTGTGACTCGACGTGGTTACCTCCGTCACCGGTGTTTTTTCGCCTGGATTTCAGGGAGTGCTCTGCCATCATTGGGCCAGCCTGATGTCAGTGAAATCGCTCAGAAATCATAGGAGAGGCCCCTGTTGATGGGTAATGTGGGTAAAACAATGCCATTTGCACCATCTCCCAAATCACGATCAATAGGTGGGATGTTTACCATTCCCAAATGGGTGGTTGATTATTGTTTTACTCACATTAATTATATAATAAGAGCTGAGGCCCCCGTTGACGAAAACCCTCAGGAACATATAGGAAAATGCGAATTTCACCGGCAAAAAATGTGGATTTTAATGGGATTTACGTAGCTGATTTATGATAGCTAAGTTGACGCACTTGTAACTTAGTTACGATTTAAGTTTATGGGAAATAGACCAATAGGTATTGGGGGTTGTAAATCAACAAGCATAACTGGGGAACCTCACTTTGTAGGTTTATAGAAAGAACCATTTTTGGAAATCATTGTCAAGAATGACAGGAAAACAAACATTATCATAATAGTGATAAAACTAACGGCAAATACTGGTAACCCGTACAGTCACTTGCGAATCTTGGTAATTCATCAGAGATTTGGCAATAAATAACTGTATGGTATCAAGTACTATAAACATCACTTACTATGTGTAAACCGAATGATGGTTGCCAACTTTTTTTTATCACACTGTAAAAGCCAAAAATTATGAAGTTGTCTAATACTAAACTTTGGAAATACCCAATTTGGCAAAAAAAAAGTGTCCTGAAGATTCAGGTGTTTCAATACTTAAATGGTCGTATTTTGGATGATGTTGATATATGATTTGCGCTGAAAAAAAAAACAACTCCTCAGAAACCCCATATTTCTTGTAGGATCTTTCGGAAGGCAACTTATTGGCATCTAGATGGTGATGAGTTATACAAAACAATTTGTATCAATGATTTTCAGTTACAATCAAATTTACCAACTAGTTGTTCGTATACATAATTGCATATGGTACAGTGGTCTTTATATCTGTTTATAGTGGTTATTAGTGATATAACTAGATATAATTAGACATACCTAGATATAGCTAGATATTGCTAGAGATAACTAGAGATAAGTAGAGATAACTATATATTATATTACATATTACATAGTTAAATCTACATTTTTCATGGTTAGACTCACCATTGTTGGTTTTTTATCCGCTTAGAATTGGGCTGAACCATCCTAATCACACAATATAAATTATATATATATACACCCTCTGATTATTTAACATAGCCATGGTATAGATGGCCCATAGAAATAGATGGTTTTCCCAGCTAGAAACCTCCATTTATAAGGGATTTTCCATGGCTATGTTAAATAACCAGAGGGTATACTGTATATAGTTGCTATACTAATTGGTGGTTAGTCAGATTGGATCATCATCCCAACTATTGGGGAAAATAAAGAATGTTCCAAACCACCAACCAGATATAGTTGCTATATGTATCTATCTATATGTTATCATTAAAAAATAAAATGTTTCCCCATAATTTAATATCCAGATTAGGATCCATTTAAAAAAAACGCATCATATCTCCATGAGACCACCAATCACAGGTGGCAACAGAAAACCTCCGCAATTGGTGGTGTAAATAGTAACATCATGTATCTGGTTGGTGGCATACCTACCCCTCTGAAAAATGATGGAGTTCGTCAGTTGGGATGATGACATTCCCAACTGAATGGCAAAATAAAAAACTGTTCTAAACCACCAATCATGTACAAATGGTGGATTTCCATTGCCACGTTTGATTGTCACAGGGTAAGCCCTTTCTTTTTGCGGACCTTTCTTGCAAGGTGGGCCCGCAGTCATGCGGGCGGGGTTTATAAACCTTATTAACTATAGTTTTATAATATGTTTTTTAGCTATGGTTTATGGTACAATGTGGGGCCCCCCAGTGATGGAACGATGGTTTATAAACCCCATTAACTATAGTTATAATTGCCATAAACCATAGCTATTGGAGTAATAAACCAACTTAGCTGGGGAGCCCACCTTGCATTATATCCCTAGGATTTTTTAATGGGAAATTCACCAGCAGGACATGGAAATTTTTCACCCGACAAGGCGAGGCGCCCCAGTTAAATTAAGCGGACGTTGGTTTACGCAACCCAAACGTTCACCAAGTGAAAAGTCAACTTAGCTATCATAAATCAGCTATAAATCCCATTAAATCCTTAATTTGTCGCTGGTTTTATGCGTGTTCCGCTGGTTTTCGTTTGTGGGCCTCACTGTGGCGGTTTTTCCCCCTATTTCTCCTATAGGAAATGGGAAGATATTCAAAATAGAATGGCTGGTTTTATAGGGATTAGATGGTTTTATATGGTTTTATAGGGATAGTAACCGGATAATTATAGGTACATGAATCTGGTAAATTATCTGGTTGGTGGTTTTAACCATCTTGAAAAACATGAGTTCGTCAATGGGAAGGATGACATCCCATATATGAAATGGAAAATAAAATTCATGTTTGAAACCACCAACCAGATGGTGATGAATGGTAAGATACCCATAGTTAAGTTGACATATAAGTGTTATTAACTATGCTTTATGCTAGATACAAGGAACTAAGAAATTCATGGGCTTGATAAACCAAAAAACTTATCACTGGGCGGCACCATCCTGTAGCTATCAGAGTCATACCCTCTGGTAAACTAACAGTTTGCTATTGACAATGCTCATAGAAGTAGTTTATTTACCCATTAAGAATGGTGAGTTTCCATACAGGATGGGGCCCCCGTTCGAGCTCGCGTTCAGTTGCCGAACATGCTTGTGGCTGAATGAACTATGGCAAAAATGGTAGGTATAACATGGTTCTGTGGATGGTTGCGAAATCTTGCACCACCAAAAGGATGGTTGAAACCCAAACAAAATAATGGAATAAACCATCTATCAACTGGTGCAGGATTTCGCAACCATCCACAGTATGTACATCAAAATTATCCCATGAAAAACAGTGTGTTACTATATTAGGACATTGTCATCATGGTCGATGTCTTAATGGTCATTGAAAAACAGATGGTCCAATGGTAGATATAACATGATATACCCTCTGGTAAACTAACATAAATATGGAAAATCACCATTCTCAATGGGAAAATCCACTATAAATAGCCATTTTCCATTGCTATGTTAGTTCACCAGAGGGTAACAGAAACCCAAACAAAATAATGGAATAAATCATCTATCGCCTGGTGATTCGGATTTCACTGGCCCACAGTTTTTAACGATTCATGGGCTGAAACTCCACCACATGGGCGACTCGTCACCTGCAAGACCTCCTTTGTCGCCACCTTGGCCGCAAAACCCACCTTGGCCACTCGAGAGGTCCACCGGAGTCCACGGTGCACCGAAAACTCGGGAAGTTTGCTTCGAAAAAAATAAGGGGAAAACAGATGGAAAAATATGGAAAACCATCAATGGTTATCTGGTGATATTTGATGGTTTCTCACTATGGTTATCAAAACAGATAAGCCATCATTGATGGTTATCCCAGATGGTTTCAATGGTTATCAAATGCTTATCCCATGGCTTCTCACTATGGTTATCTGGTGATAGATATAATGTCTGGTCAGAAAAGTTACATTGCGATATTGAGGCACATTGAGTTCGTTGATTTACCGAACTTAAAGATGGTGATTTTCCAGTTCCCAAACTGTAAGTTTACCAGAGGGTATGGAACCCCCATGGTGAAAATTGGAGGAACAAAAACATGAAGAATTTAACGGAACATCTGGGTGAACATCAAAACTATGAGAATCATGGAAGAATTCGGTGGACATTGGGAAAATTCAGGAAACAGTTAGGAACACCAATTACGAAATGTCCAGGAGACCCCTGGGAAAAAATTAGGAAACTATTGGAAAACGGAAAAATTAGGTGCCCCAATGCCATAAACCCTTCGATCTATCTCCCAATGGTTGGAGGTGCATGTTGGATTAGCCATATATAATACCTGGTTGGTGGTATATCTACCCGTCTGAAAAAATGATGGAGTTCGTCAGTTGGGATCATGATTCCCAACTGAATGGAAAAATGAAATTCATTGTTCCAAACCACCAACCGGAGTAACTATTGGCGCATGTTGGATTATTGGCGCCATATATATATATAATACTGTTGATATCTGTTGATTGAAGATGAATGCAAATTACCGTCTGGTAAACACACACACAACAAAAAAAACTATGGAAAATCACCATCGTTAATGTGAAAACTCACTATAAATGGCCATGTTCAATAGCAAACTGTTAGTCATTACCATATCCCGTGAACTATCTGTTGATATAGGATTATCCCGATGAATTCAGTGTTTTATTTTTCGGAATGGCTTATAATTATTAAACAAAAAAAACACTTGGGCGAGTCTTGTTCAGAAGACTTTAGATATGTTATACGATGTTCCCAATTGTTTAAAAGCCACTTCGCAAAAAATGGCTAAAAAAAACTCAGCTAGATTCCTGGCTTCGCTTGGATCGCGACACAGTCAAACCCTCCAGTAGACTGACATAGCTTGGGGAAATGATCCGAAAATGGGGGATTTTCCATGGGATTTTCCATGAAAATTCCAGTCCTTACCCTCTGGTAATGACTGTTACATAGCTATTGATAGCATGGTGATTTAGTTCGTGGATTTACCCATTGATAGCACGGTGATTTTCCATTGTTATGTTAGTATGTTTACCAGAGGGTAGTTTACTTGAGGTGAAATACCCCAGTAAAAAATGCCTGGCTTCCATGGCTTAGATTCACTTTATTTCAACCGCTTAAACTGGTTTCAAAGCACTAAACCCAGCTGTGAAAAATTACGGGATGATAAACCACCCAGGAAATCAACCTAGACCCAGCCAAATAGGGCTTTGGAAGAGTAGTTTCCACTCAAAATTGGCTATTTGCAGGGTCTATGTCAATTTCCTGACGCTTAATCCCAGTTAGTAAGTGGGTTATAACTCCGGTTACAGGTGAAATAACCCTACTTATAACCAAGGAGTTATAACCTACTTACTAAGTGGTTCATCTAATTAATTAATTAGTTTTCTGGGTCCCCATCATCCATTCCCATTCCCCACCATCCCGCCTCCAGGTTCTTCCAAAGGGGACAGCAATCCATCAGCTTTTTCTGCACGTGACTCTTCAGCCTGCCTGGCGACAACGAAGGTTTTGACATGGGAAAATCGGCATCAAATGGAGATTGAATGCGTATTTCATGGGATTTCTGGTTGTGGAATCTCACACCATCCATTTTTCCAACCATTTTCATGGGGAAAAAAAACTGGAAGATTCATGGGAATATCATGAGCCGGGGTCAAAAGTTCACCCCAGTTAGCCTCTGGTTATGTCATAGTTGATCTTCCCATTCAAAATGGTGATTTTCCATAGCTATGTTAGTTTACCAGAGGGTCCCCTCTGGTTTCATACACGGTTTTCTCTGGAAAATCATCACTAAAATCATCGGCAAAAATCATCCATCAACTGGCAATTCTCCGCTGGGAAATCCCCACGAAATTACTACATCATCAACCATGGTGTGTCCTTATTTATCCCAATATTCAATATCTTTGTTACTGAAAGCACCTTTTTTGATGAGTTCCCCTGATGATGATCATCAAACCCATCCCCTTAGTATCTATCACCATATAAATATAAATCACAATTCGTTGATTATGCCAACCATTTTTCCCATAGTTTCCCGGTACTTTCCCCCACAAAATCTGAGATTATATCCGTACACGGTGGGGCTCCCAAGGTATTTGTTGGTTTAGGACTTATGAACCCTATGAACTAGTTCGTTATACCATTTGGTTATTTCACATAGCGAACTGGAAAATCTATTATAAATGGAGGTTTTAATGGGAAAATCATCTGTAAATGGAGGTTTTAATGGGAAAATCATCTGTAAATGGGACATTTTCCATAGCTATGTTAAATAACCAGAGGGCAATTGCCACAAACATCCATAAACCAGAATTGTTGGAGTGATCTTCACCAACTGAACGCTGACATGCTGGCTATCGTTTGGGCCCCACGTTGTGCTGGCTACCGGGTGCCGAAGATCAGATCTTCGCCTCGCCTAAGGCTCTCAGTTTCTTCACGTTCTCCACAAAGGCAGCAAGTTCGCGCTCCTCAAGGACGATGAGACAAAACATGCACGGCGCCACCGCCCATCGCCCCCGCCGTTTTTGACGTCGTTTTCAACGTTTCTTGCTTTCAAAGCTCCATGAACCTAGATGATATCAAACCCATCTAGAATGTTGCATTATAGATTTAATGATATTAAAACCCACAAAAACCTAGATGGTATCAAACCTGTAACCTAGATGGGCATCCGGCATCCTATAGTTAGATTTAATCTACCATAAACCCTACTTAGTGGACTTATGTTTATTTATCAACCTAGCGATTCCGAACTGGGGCACCACCCTGTGCTTGGCTGCCAAAAATGGGGCATTTTTCATAGGGAACATATGGGGAAACTGGTGACAAGCTCCGGGATTTTGGGGATCTAGACCTATTTTGCTGGCCGCCAACGCATGATAACAAACAAGCATCATAGAATGCTACAGGATGGTGCCCCCCCCAGGTATGTTTGTTGGTTTGTAAACCCCATGAATACTAGTTCGTGAAATATCTACCATTTTTACCATAGTTCATTCAGCCACTTATAAGGCAAAATTCAGCCGCTATCAGTGATATGTCTTGGTTTATAAAACCCATTGACCATAGTTATATCATCTGGGTAAATTATAATATTTCACTAACCTGAATCTTGCGGCCATTTGGGGATGATTTCCCTAACATTCACCATGATTTCCAAGGCGAGGTCGTAGTGAGGTCGTGATTAAATTTACCCAGATATCATGTTATATCTACCATGTTTTACCTTCATTCAGCCACAACAATTCTTCGGCATTTCTGAACGCGCGAGCGCGTTTACTGTTTACGGCCCCATCCTGTAGCCAATGCGAAGAATCCTTTTTTTCTCAAGTATTATCAAACCACTACAATGTGGGGCCCCCAAGATAGCTAAGTTGGTTTATAACTACAATAACTAGGGTTTATGGTTGTTATAACCATAGTTCTATGGGGTTATAAACCAACTTATAACTAGGGGGGCCCACATTGTACTACCTCTAACCCCCTTTTATAACCCCGCAAGACCTGGTTACCCTCTGGTAAACATACAAAAAACTATGGAAAATCACCATGCTATTAATGGGAAAACTCACTATAAATGGCCATGTTCAATAGCTATGTTAGTTTACCAGAGGGTAATGATGTTGAATACTGTTTTCCAGCCATGCCATCTTTTGTTGTAACCACATGAGGTGAACCAAATGGGTTTTGATGGTGATGAAACATGCAATAGTTATAAGGTCAACATCCAACGTTTGTTGGAGAATAAGGGTTTATAAATGGTTTATACTTCACTTACTTAATATAACTGTGGTTTGTAGTTGGGTTTACATGTGGCAGTGTGTCAAAACCAATAGTACACCCCTTCTGTTCACATCAAAATAGCTGGGATTTATGGATGTTCATCCCACTAACAAATGCTATTAATAGGTATTGACCCATACCCATGTAATGAACATCAAAGAAGTAGTGACATATAAACCCAAGTACAAACCACAGTTATATTAAGTAAGTGAAATATAAACCATTTATAAACCCTCATTGATGTTCATTGGTCCAACTGCTGGGGCACCGTTGTGATGTTTTTGATGTGTCCCATGACGATTGAGGGAGCCCATGGAGCCCCCAGCCTCTGGTTATGACTAACATAGCGAACTGGAAGCCATAGAAACAGATGATTTTCCCGGCTAGAATTCTTAGAAACCTCCATTTATGGTTGGGATTTTCCAGCTATGTTAAATTACCAGAGGGTATAAGTTGGTTTGTAAACCCCATGAATACTAGTTCGTGAAATATCTACCGTAAACCATAGTTCATTCAGCCATTTATAAGGCAACTGAACGCTATCTTGGGGGCCCCATCCTGTATAAAGCACTTACTATATCAGTTGCCATGATCCTTGCGTACAGTCACTCTGGGTCATACCATAGGACGATGTTTCATCAAACCCTTGCTGTATTGTTGTCGCCCCTGCACCCCCAAATTTCAAGTCCTTGGGCTACGCGGGTGCGGTGGATACTTTTGGAATTTGTTGAACATTGAAATTTGGGGTGTGGAAAATTACTTGGCAGATGTGGCAGTGTGTCAAAACCTTGTACCCCTGGTGAACATCAAAATAGCTGGTAAATGGATGTTCATCCCACTAAAAATGGTATTAATAGGTATTGACCCATACCCATGTCTGTAGGCTTTAATTTTTTTTGTCCATCTACTGTATCCTTTCATGTGTCCCTACGAACAAACTTGCCAGCCAGGGATCCTACAGGTCATACCAGGCTTCTCAAAACACCAAGTCTCAGAGTTTACCCTCCGGTAAATTAACATAGACCCTGGCAGATAGGGGTTGGAAGAATAGTTTCCATTAAAAATTGGTGATTCTCAGGGTCTATGTTAATTTACCAGAGGGTATATGCTTTGAGCAAGAAAAAACAACCATGAAAATGACCATGTTCTTCAGTATGTTTATGCTTAAATCACAAATGTTGGCGTGACGTGACACTCCACATTCTTGAATATTTAGGAATACCCTCTTGTAAACTAACATAACTATGGAAAATGACCATGTTTAATGGGTAAATCAACTATCATATACTATAATTTATTATAGTCATTTTCACTAGCTATGTTAGTTTACCAGAGGGTATATCCCATTAATATCCCATTGAATCACTATAAATCCCATTAAACCACTATAAAATCCAGTTTTCCAAATCCGATTTTCGCTGGCGAAGTCCCTAAAACGCTCAATCTCTTGGACTTCGGTGTGCTTCTATCCAACCTCGACGCGGGGAAATCCCATTTTTTACATGTTTGGAAATTGGTTTATTTGGTTTGGAAATTGTGAAATCATTTTTTTAATCCCATCATAGTCCATAATGTCCCCATATAAATCATCATAAATCATCATAAACCATCATAAATCAATATAAATCATATGGGGATGGGTCAAAACCCTGGTACCCCTGGTGAACCCCAAGTCATAGCTGGGATTTATGGATGTTCATCCCACTAAAAATGGTATGTATAGATTTCAGCTGCTGACAGACCGTCGGCTCAGCGTCGGCTCCTGGGAGTTCTGGCTGGCGCTCCAGGGCGCCAATCCTGGCTGGATTTGGCTGGGAAAATGATGGGATTCCAATGGTTTCATGAGGTTTCATGAGGTTTAATGAGGTTTAATGAGGTTTAATGAGGTTTAATGAGGTTTAATGATGGGAAAATCATGATTTAATGATTATCCCATCATTTTCCAATGGTAAATCATTAAACCTCATGAAAAACCATTGGAAAATGATAGGATAATATGGGATATGATGGGATAATTTTTGAAAATCATGGGAACATGCCTGGAAAAAATCATACAAAAAGCAAATCTGAGGAGTTTGTTGACGCATTGTTTTAGAAATTGAAACGGAAAAACAAAGAACAAGCTCGTGCCGGGACAAAACTTGAAAGGGTTGTGGATCCTTTGATGAACACGTTTGCTTACAGGAAAGTTGTCGCTTTGCTTCAAGACACAAGCAGTGAGCCCTGAAAAGGCTGTTGCTTGTGTGTAGTTCCCCCTATGGTGACCCACTATTTCATACTATTTGTAGATCATGTTCCCATAGAAAACTATGGATCCGTTTGTTTTGATTTCAATGATTTCTTCATTTACCCCAGCATATCTTCGAATGATATCCAAATTATCTGGGTAAATTATAATAATTCACTAACCTGAATCTTGCGGCCATGAATGGGGATGATTCCCCTTACTAACTATGATTATAGTGAGGGAGAACAGTGAGGTCGTTATAATTTACCCAGAATTATATAATTGTTGGTTAAACCCCTATTTTCGATGGTTATTTTACCTCAATATTCTGGCGAAACCACCAGCTCCATCTCTATTCCCATTTCAGAGAAACCGATCATATCGTATTGTTGGTTTTATATCCCACAAGATCCCATGAAATATCCCCCTTGTTTCATCAGTAATTGGTCTGACATGTTCTGAATAGATGGGGATGGGTCAAAACCCTGGTACCTAGTGAATCCCAAAATAGCTGGTAAATGGATGTTCATCCAACTAAAACCATTCACGCGGGTAGAAACCCGCAATACAAAATGCATATGGGTGGGGTGGGGCGGGGTAATAACGTTCATGTTAACTTGCACACCGATGTCATGCTACGCTAGGATGATCTTCTCTTGCGCTTGCACACACACGTCATGCTACGCTATGGTGGGGTGGGGTGGGGTGGGGTGGGGTGGGGTGGGGTTGGTTGGATATATATATATATACATTTTAAGATATCCATGCAAGAGGTTGAAACTTTGACGCTCTTGTATATGACAACTTCACTTCTTCAAAGCTTGTCACTTCTGTAAACATAGATTGATAATTTTGCGGTGCCTGATTTTCACTTTTCTGCACATGAAGTTTGATCTGTTGAAAGATGAAATTTGTCTGCATGATGAGGCAAGCTGAAATTATATGGGAAAACGCAGGAAAATTAACAGGCAAATGGCTGCGGAACATGAATCATAAAATCCAAGCAACAAGAAAAAATGCTCTGATGCACGAAACGACGCGGGTTTCTATCCGCATGAAGCCCAACTAAAAATGTATCTATAGGTATTGACCCATACCCCTACCCAGATTATAGTAATTGTGTAAACTGAAATAGTGCCATTCGAACGGTGTCGTTTTTGGGTTGTTTGGGACCACGAACTTAGGCTATCTGCGCAATGAGGAGCCTACACAGTCTCAGCTGCGCTACAAAACACGTATGATCAGCTTACCCAACTTATCATACAGGTCGTTCCTTTTCTCTAAATGTACCCTCTGGTAAAAAAACAAAAAAACTATGGAAAATCACCATTTTATAGCTGGGTAAATCCACTATTTCTATGGGCCATGTTCAATAGCAAACTGTTTGTTTACCAAAGGGTAATCGTCTCTCAAAAGAAAACACAAGATGCTCATTTTGTGATGACTCCCCAATCCGAATCATCATTTCGAGTGACGTCGCGGAGAGGTCATTATAACGTGTCCAGATTGCTGGTTTAAACAGAGAAACAATTGTATCCCATTGTGTCCCACTACCCTCTGGTAAACTAACATAGCTATTGAAAATTGCCATTTAGTTCGTTGATTTACCCATTAAACATGGTGATTTTCCATAGTTTTTTGTAAACGTTTACCAGAGGGTATATTCCCATTGTATCCCACTGTGCATGAGTTATCCCCATAACATATCCCATGATATCATCCAATGATGGTGGTTTCAGAAAAAGTTATGACATTCAATGTGGTAAATCCCATGTCAATCCAACCGTCCCCAATTAATAGGTTGGTGAAAAATTGGGTATAGCCGTAGCAACGGGGAAAAAACAGGTATGACCCCTCAGTCATGGTTGATGGTATGGTTTATGGCATTGGTTTTACATGGTTTTACCACATTAGATCTACCCTCTGGTGTCATCAAACATGATTGGTGTCCTATATATGTCAATGGACATTTAAATATAAAATCATCAATGGGGCCCATCGAATGAGGTGTGTATATATATATACAGTATACATATACATATACATATACATATACATATATATATATATATACATATACATATACATATATATATACATATATATATACACATGTCGCCAACATTGATACTTGATTTATTACGTGCTTGTTATACATATATGTCTATACATACATTATATACTAATATTACTATTATTTAGAATGATTGTTTATTATTATTATTTATGATTATTTTTATTATATATATTATATTATATATATTACATATATTTATATTTACATGATATTCCCATTATATCACCATGGTTTCACTACCAACAAAGCTTCATTTTCCGCAGCGCAAAAAACAAACCGGCGCCTGCTGTTGCCAGGTGTCTTTGCAACTGGCGCGCCTCAGAGGAGGTCTAATGGTGGGCGGTGAATCAGGATATACCCTCTGGTAATTATATGGTTATTATATGGTTATTATATGGTTATTATATGGTTAATGATGGTTAATAATGTTTTTTGGTTGGTGGTTGACTTATCACCCATCCAATGAAACTCCAATGAGCGAGGGGAATCGTTGGGATCTATAGAAACTCCAATTTCACTATGGTTTATGGTACAATGTGGGGCCCCCCAGTTATAAGATGGTTTATAACCCCCATTAACTAGTTCGTTATAAGTATCATAAACCATAGTTATTAGAGTTATAAACCAACTGAACGCTATCGTAAACTGGGGCCCACATTGTATTAATTAACTTATCACCCATTTATAAAGCTACTCGGGATAAAATTCCATCTAGGGAACTTTGAAAACAACACTCAGTAGCTGTTGGTATATAACATTATCACAGTATCTATCATTGATACCCTCTGGTAAACATACAAAAAACTACGGAAAATCCCACTTTTTTCATGGGAAAATCAACTATCTATAAATAGGCCATTTTCTATGCCGCAAACTGTTAAATTACCAGAGGATATTTTATACAACTATAGCAGAGTTAAGTGTATAACTGCTGTGGATGGAAGAAATCCTGCACCACCAAAACGATGGTTGAAACCATATAAATAATGGGATAAATAAACCACCTATCAACTGGTGCAGGATTTCTTAAGCATCCATAGTATGTACATCAAAATTATCCCATGAAAAACAGTGTGTTACTATATTAGGACATTGTATATGGTCGATGTCTTAATGGTCATATTAAAACAGATGGTCCAATGGTAAGTCTATAATGCTCATTGTATGAAGTCATATGGCTATGGCGCTATGGATGGCTCAAGCCAGTGTTTACGGGTGTTCATCCCCCAAAAATATGGTCTAATTGGTTTTGGTGATACCCATATAAGCTACATAGTGGTGCCCCATAGATAGCTAAGTTGGTTTATATCTCCAAAAACTAGGACTTATGGTAGATATATCTATAGTTGATGGGGTTATAAACAGACTTATAAGTGGGGGGCCCCACATTGTAAGGGTCGTAGCAATGATGGTTCATGATCATAATGTGGTTCGGCAAAAGAACGAAGGGGCAATTTTTGATGGGGACCATGATGAGCATCTTTTTGGGGGGTTGATGATTGGGGATCCCCACACCCACGTTTGAAAGAATTGGAATTACCATTGGTCCTTTTTTTGAGATATGTATATAATACATTATAATACAATATGTAATGAAGTTAAAGGGAATGTAAGTCAGGCAGCAAGAAACTGACATTAAGTGTGCGATTAAAAGTAAGCACAGCGGGGACCAGTAATTAATAATTAATTAATAGAGATCCCACTCCCATATCCGAAACCTCAGTTCTGAATAGGAAGGGACTTGCGAAGGCGCCACGGCTGCCACCATGTGACATTTTCTTCAAAGGGTTCCACGCTTGGAAATCCGCTAATGCCTGACAGCGGCGCCTGGGTTTCAAGATGTTTTCCCAAGCAGAAACGACCATTTTTTGGCTGGTTGGTGGTTGACCTACCCCTCTGAAAAATATGAAAGTCAGTTGGGATTATTATTCCCAATATATGAAAAAAATAAAAATGTTCCAAACCACCAACCAGTTGGGGTCTTCCAGGGGGGTCTTCTTGGGTATCGACGTGTCAACGTCCAGAAAGGAAAAAAGGCACACAGCTACTCGGGATAAAATTCCATCTAGGGAACTTTGAAAACAACACTCAGTAGCTGTTGGTATATTATTATCATAGTACCTATCATTGATACCCTCTGGTAAACATACAAAAAACTCATGGGAAAATCACCATTTTATAGCTGGGTAAATCCACTATTTCTATGGCCATTTTCTATGTCGCAAACTGTAAACGTTTACCAGAGAGTATTTTATACAACTATAGCAGAGTTAAGTGTATAACTGCTGTGGATGGTTGCGAAATCCTGCACCACCAATTTGGGATGGTTGAAACCCATAGAAAATAATGGGATGAATCACCATTTTTATACTATTTCTACGGCCACTTTCAATAACAAACTGTTAGTTTACCAGAGGGTATCATTGAAACTGGCGCAGGATTTCTTAACCATCCAGAGTTTACCAGATGGTAAATCCCATTAAACCACCATTAAACCACCATTAAACCACCATTAAACCACCATTAAACCACCATTAAACCACCATTAAACCACCATTAAACCACCATTAAACCACCATTAAACCACCATTGATCATTTATCCCCATCTGACACAAAATTCCATCATGATTTTCCTACACTGATCGATGACTCAGTGGATTTCAGGGACATCACTCCGATCCCAAAATCACTACCTGCAAGGTGGTCCTGCATAGTTAGCGAAGTTCATGTAATTATTCACATACCTATATATGACAGTGTGTCAAAACCTTGTACCCCTGGTGAACATCAAAATAGCTGGGATTTATTATGGACGTTCATCCCACTAAAAATGGTATTAATAGGTATTGATCCATACCCATATATATATATACAATTGTTCGTAACTCATAGCCAAGTATACAGTTATATAGTAATATGTACAGCTAATCTACAACATACATCGGTGATTTTGATAATAAGTATATAGTTATAATTAATGTTATAATTAAGTTATCATTCATATAGTTACAATAATGATATACTAGATGTAATAACTGATATGTAGTATAGTTACTATTATATAGTTGATTCATAACTGATCATATGTATATAGTTATTCATATCAGTTATGTTACCATTATATAGTTGATTCATAACTGATATACTAGTTCATTGGGCGCCAATTCATCAATGTACACCTTTATTGGGCACCACCTACTAATTCGCATGGAGCTTTCCAGCTGGGAACATCATCAGCGGAATCGGGCTGGAGGTTCCGCGATCGGGGGGCTGGGGAGGTATCGCAAAACCATAGGTTTCAATACTAAAATCATTGGTTATTGGGTACCTAAAATGATCTAACTAAAATGATGATCTAACTTAGGATGATGGTTATTGGGTACCCAATCCATTTTAGGAAACTCCAGATTTCCATCTTTATATCTATTTCGAATGTGTGAGTGAAGCAATGAACCAGCCCTATGTTGATGGTTGAAAAACCACCCTTGATGGTAAAATGCTGGGGATGGCTTACTAGTGTTTTACTCACATAAAAACTAAGCCTAAACTTTCCAGCTCAGAACCGGGCCTCTGCTTTGGTACAGCCTGGCCGCAACAACTCACTTGGGGGAGATACATTGGACCCTCTGATAATTTGATTTCCGTAGCTATGGAAAGTGACCTACTGTGGGTGGAAGAAATCCTGCACCACCTGGGATGGTAGAAAGCCTATAAATAATGGGATAAACCACCTATCAACTGGTGCAGGATTTCTTCCATCCACAGTAGCTATGAAACATAGATGATTTAGCTATAAAGAATGGTGAGATGAAACCACTTCGCTACGGTGGACTACCAGACACTACATGTCTTACATATTGCTTTACGTTTCTTTACTCTTTACCTGCTCCTGCTGGGTCAACTCATTGTTCTTTGTCCAAAAAAGAGATGGTTTTTCACAAAATCAGGGAATATGTTTTTTAACCATCTCATTTTTTCCAACATGGACCAAACACAGATAGCCTCTGGAAATCAAAGGTGGTTTGTTGGAATCCATCATTTACCCGAGGATTTTCCGGAACGAAACCTCCATGGCTAGTACTATATGGATTCCTCAGCTTGACACGTTTGACTAAACCTCCATGGCTAGTTGATGGTGAATTCTTGGTTATTTAACATAGCCATGGAAAATCCCTCATAAATGGAGGTTTTAATGGGAAATCATCTATAAATGGGCCATTTTCCATGGCTATGTTAAATAACCAGAGGGTAAATTCTATGTAACCAAACCTTCGGCGATTTTCCAGCCAGCCATGTTTCACCAATTACCCTCTGGTAAACATACAAAAAACTATGAAAAATCACCATGCTATCAATGGGAAAATCCACTATAAATCACCATTTTCAATAGCTATGTTAAATTACCAGAGGGTAATCAAAGATGTCCCATCCGCATATTCCCATGGCCTAGTAACCTAGTACTTGGAGAACTCACTCGCGGTAAGTGGCGCACTGTGTGGTTATACAGGTGCTCCCCCAGTTATGTTGGTAAACCCCATGAATTTAGTTCAATACATCTAATGTGGTAAACTCAATAATAACCATCGCCAATATCGCCAGAAATGGGTGGTATAAAGCCTCGACATTGGAAGTTGATCATTGGGTTTACCACATTACCATAAACCCTGGACGTCAGTTGGAGGTTTCCAATAGGATGTTCAATTCAAAACATCCAGGTTTCCCTTCTGTAAACTAACATAGATGTTGATATTCACATGTTTTATTGGTAAATCATCTATAAATTGGATAAATTGGCTTCCGCATCGATGTTACAGGATGGGCCCCCCCAGTTATAAGTTGGTTTATAAACCATGAAATAATCCCCATTAAATATAGTTATATCTACCATAAACCATTGTTGAGCCACTTATAAACCAACTGAACGCTATCTTGGGGGCCCCACCCTGTAGTTTACCCCTGTTTTCGCCCCCCTGACTACACCTGGGCTCCATCCAACTCTTTTCACTACCCTGCTGGGAAAACAACCAGCGATTTTTGTGCCAGCTTGGTATGTTTTCAAAAAAAAGGGACCAAAAATCAATAGATTGAGATAGCTAATCTGTAGTACAATAGCTTCTTTATACTACAATAATTGCAATTATTGAGACTATAATCTTCGACTTTTGAACTTGAGATTTTCGAGAACATTCTCCCCATTTCTGAACAGTCACCATATACTTCTGCATACCGCACAGTCACCATCGTTTGTTGCTCTGAACCATCTGTCTGCCTAATAATATCACAGGTCACCATTTTAGCTACCCTCTGGTAAACTAACATAACTATGGAAAATCACACTTATTACTGGGTAAATCAACTATAAATGGCCATGTTCAATAGCAAACTGTTAGTTTACCAGAGGGTACTTTGAAGATGATGTCCCCTACGAACCCCGACGGACCGTTGAGAGGTCGGTTGCGAGGTCGAAATTTCAGTTTTCCCAGGTGCGTTGGATAAGAACTGGTCTTCTATCACCCTTACCCTCTGGTAATAACAGTTTGCTATTGAAGATGGCCATTTATAGTGAGTTTTCCCATTAAAATGGTGATTTTCCATAGTCATGTCCAAGATTCGTACTCAAAATTCCGCAAAAAATCGTAATCATAATCTCGATCTGCACAGGTCAAAGCACTTACAGTATTTATGTTGCTTCAATTCCATTTGTTTCTTGGTTAAGCACCAAAGATTTCCTGCTTACATTCCAGTCCTCGTTGATGGAGCCATTGTTTGGAGAAATTCCCCAGGTTTGTCTGAAACTACCCCGTCTCAAATTCAACATTTCATGGGATTTCATCATCACTTTTCCTGTACAAGTCTGGGGTATACCATTTGGTTATTTAACATAGCTATGGAAAATCCCTGATAAATGGAGGTTTTTAGCTGGGAACATCATCTATAAATGGACCATCTATACCTAAATAAATGGCCTATTTATAGATGCTTTACCTATTATATAATAGCATGGTGGATCTTTCTATGGCAAACCGTCGCCGCCATCGCCTCGGTCCCGGCTTCCGGAGACCTTTCTTGACGCCGCGCCGTCGAACTTTGGACAGCACCTGGCCGACGCCATTGGGGGACCATGGCCATGGCGCAGATCATCTGGGCCCAGAGATTAAGCCGAAATCCCAAGAATTCATGATTTGAAACCGAGATGGGAACGGAATTAATCATGGACTACTAAGCTGCTTGTTGGTTTTGAAAAACTGCTTACCCTCTGGTAAACATACAAAAAACCATGGAATATCACCACATTTTTAATAGGTAAATCAACCATAAATAGGCAATTTTCAATAGCTAAGTTTGTTTTTCAATTGCTTAACTAAGGTTAATTAGGGGGATACAACTATAGCTAGTGAATTGATAAACCTACTTAGAAGTCAGTGGCCGCAGCCCAAGCTTGACTGCATTTCAATTGTCCAGGAACAACAAGTGGGAAGTAAAATGTCCCGGCCCGAAATGGTCGTTATTCGGGGATTACCCTCTGCTAAACTAACATAACTATGGAAATCAACAATCTTTAATAGGCAAATAAACTATAAATGTGCCATGTTCAATAGCAAACTGTTAAATCACTACCTGGTTGATTGGAAATGATATGAAATGATCATCATCCCTTAAGGGAATCCCGTTCTTGACCAACCAGTCGAAACATGGCTTAAACTGGGCCCGGACGAACCATGAACAAATTCAAGTTTGCTCCACATCATGGTGAGGCTCCACGGTTATCCGTATAACTGAGGTATGCCCCCATTTAAATTCATGTTTTTGTAATTGTCATTAGCTGGTCTGCATCCCCAAGTGTCATATATCTGGGTAAATTATAATATTTCACGAACCTGAAATAAGGCTATCTTGGGGATGATTTCCCTTACTAACTATGATTATAGTGAGGTCGCAGTGAGGTCGTTATAATTTACCCAGATATATATATATATATGGAGGTTTCCTGAGTCATGGGGGTACCCCCAGTTATTACCCATTGAAAATCTTCGGATGTTCCATTCGAAATCTGGCCCAACGGTCGCATCCCGCCTTCCGGAACTTCTTTTTCGGGACCTGTGGGACCTGGCGATCGAATCTCATGGGATGGGACGCCATGAAAAACCACGACATATGTGACATATGTGGGACCATTACCATCTGGTTATGACTGACATAGCCATGGAAAATCACCATGTTTAATAGGTAAACCATCTATTTCTATGGGCCATTTTCCATGGCTATGTTAAATAACCAGAGGGTAAATGGTGTGTATTTGTGTGTGTACCAGGAAACTGCGAGTTACATGGAGTTAGCAGCTTTGTTTTAATCAGTCAACTATCTAATCTATTCCAATCCTTGCTGCTTAACCCCTGTTTTTGAGGCTTGTATATCCATTTATCATACTTCTATCCGACAAAGTCCATTCTGATTGATAACTTAAGACCATTCTAATGATCTCCTCATGGTATCTCGGATTTTGGGATGATATGCCCACTTTCCCAAATGATGGAATACATCCTTTTATCCAATACTTGAAGATTAGAAACTCTAGAGATAAAAGCCGCTTTAAGACCCCACTGCGAAGCAACCTAAAGTAGCAGCTGTAGCTTTGAAATGATTGGAACGCAATGAACAAATGAACTGAGACCATGGACATTCGATTGTGTAGTGACTGATGTGCCGCGAGGTCCGATTGGGACGGGGACGCCAAATTTTCACTTTTCGAGCGGTTGAGGGTCAAAGCATAGAATTTAGTTTCGGTCTCTAGGGCCTGAATCATTGCTTTGATTTCAGATGTAGTAATCCCAACAAGAAGTGCATCATCTGTGAATTCTACATCAAAAATAGGCTTATCGACGGACCATGTATTGATAGGGACATCCGTGCTAAGCAATCGGGCGTATCAAGGAATCAAGGTGAACTGACGTAGCCTCTGGCCTATGGAAATAGGTGCCTCCAGTTTAAGTACCATCTGGTTATTTAACATAGCCATGGAAAATCACCATGATTAATGGGTAAACCGGGTAAACTATCTTTAAATGGGCCAGTTTCCATGGCTATGTTAAACAACCAGAGGGTACATTTCCAGTCCCCATCCGTAGACGAACGGAGAATGAACTTCAGCATATGAGTGGTGACGCAACCAGGCATTGACAGAATAAATCAATGAACACTCGATGCAAAGATTGTGATCCGCAGCTCAGAAGACCATGCGACACCATGCAATGTAAGGCGTGTAGCGGGTAGGTTGATGTCCATGATAGAAGTAGTTCACCAACACTCCGTGTCAGTCCTGCCAGTTGACACTGCTCGTGTACCATCCCACACGTGGCAGAAAGTTTCAATGCCCAGTCGGGTATACGAAACGCAGAAGCTGCTTCCTTGCTTAACCCAGACCAAGTGCCTTCCCGCAAACCGCACTCCAGCTCTGATAGAGACTAACTCGTTTTGGCTGAGAATAGGCAGATCCATACGTACAAACCATTATGAACCCATTGTATCCCCATTATCAACCATTGACACGGCAGCAGGACTAACCCCCATATTTAGCTAGTTAAACCACCATCTTTGCTGGGTAAATCATTGGTAAATTCCTTGGTAGATATCACTTCCGATAGATCCTCATAGACCACATAGACCATGGTTGGCAAAATCCACACTTATTAACAAACATAAACCGATATCAACAATTGTTAACCCATGATACCCCCATCACATGCCATGAATATCACATCAAAGACTAGGACATAAACAAGGTCAGGTATTGATTACTGATCAAAAAAACAAATAAATGTTATTACCATCGTGAACTCGTTCTGGATTGACGCGTCATAAAATCATCATGAATTAACAATAACTAATGTTAGTAGAGCAATAATAAACCATCCCCCATTTTTTCATGGGTGGTATACACCATCAATTTATATGGCTGGTTTCTGACATTGCTTTACTAGCACTAATCATCATTCCCTAGTTGCCCTCTGGTTATTTCACGTACACCCAGTACGTGAATAGAAATTCAGCATTTTTAAGAGGTGTTATCACCATGATCATGTTTGTCAGTTATTTCTAAGTATCATTTTATCATTATCATGTTTATCATTTATCATTATCATCATCACTATTATTATCATTATGAAGTATCATTATCATATTTAAGTTGCATCATTATCATTTATCATCCAAGCAGGATCATTTATCATTATCATATATTAAGGATCATTTACCATTATATTTAAGTATCATCGTCATTATTTTATCATTTATTATCATTATGATCATTAGATAACTACATTATTATCGTTTATTAATATCTTATTGAGTATTTTATTATCATCATCAGTTTCCATAGTGTCATTACTCAACTATTATAACTGATATTACTCAACTCAACTATCTATATAGATAGACATATATAGATAACTATTATGATAATGATAATGACATTATGAACAAACTATAATGACATTTTGTTATGACATAATGATAACTATTATTAGATAATGACATAATGACAATAACTATTATGATAGACAATAATATCATTTTTGTCATTGTTTCGGCTCCTCCAAGCGATCGGCTCCACCATCGGCCACCTCCACCGGCTCCGGCGACAGGGATGGCTCCGACAAAACGGCCTCGCAAAGAATTCATCGGCGAGTTGAGACTACTTAGATGGGCCATGGAGTTTTCTTCACCAGTGATGTGGATTATAAATGGATTATAAATGGATTAACTATAGTGATATGGATTAGTTAACTATATTTATATACTAATGGATTATAAGTGGGATATAGTGATTTATCATCATCAGTTATAACTTCAAATCGTCCTTGGAATGATCCGAGATTCGAGCTCATTGTTTCACGGATTTAGTCACTTAAATAGCTGTGAACACACAGCTGTTATATCGACTATGGGTCTGCTGGAAATTAGTGAAAAAAACCTAAATCCACTGGATGATGACCAGTTTCTCCGTTAAAACCGACATGTGTGTCTGTAATTTCTATTAGTTCTGCTGGGATGTATTTAATAGACAATACATGAACGGGAGTTAAAACAAAGGTATGAGCAACGATTACTGGCGATATAACGGGACATTGTGAGACATATATTGTAGTAAACACTGTTGTCTGGAGTTATGACTATGTCACTCTTACCCTCATAAGTTACTGTGTAATATTATGATAATCGCCTATTATATGGTTAATATATGGTTATTATATGGTTATTATATGGTTATTATATGGTTATTATATGGTTATTATATCGTTATTATATGGTTAATGATGGTTAATAATAATCTGGTTGGTGGTTGACCTACCCCTTCTGAAAAATATGAGTTCGTCAGTTGGGATGATTATTCCATATATTGTGGAAAATAAAAAAATGTTCCAAACCACCAAGCAGTTATGATAGTCGCCTATTATTGATGAAAACAATGCGAGATATTGTGGGATCCATTTCATGATTTGGTTTTAAGTTGAAGCATCAAAATAATAGTGGTAAAACCAACAATCAATGGGTATCTCGTGGGGATACTGTATGTGAAACGACTGAATTCATATCATTTCCGCAATCTCATTTGTTGTTGATCTATCTTCTTGTATATATCTAATTTATCAATCGTTTTGGTTTATCATGTTCATTCTCAATTGGATGAAAGGAAAATGTGCACAACCCCCAGAAAATGCACTCGGAAAACCATGGTTCCCGGTAAAAGCCCCCTTAAACCAACCAAATAAAGTTATGAAATTACAGCCATGGCTATATCATATCCTTCAACACACCCGTGCCATACTATACATGGCAACTTGTGTCAATTGTTGACTTTTGTAGATATGAAGGTGTGTGTGCAATCTGGTTGATGATATATCATATCTAGTCATGAAATATGTGCCTCCTATTGTAGCTATACTTACAATACGTTCCCTATATCTCTTCATGTCTTGAATATGAATACTTCGCAAATATCAAATCTCTATCGATGATGTTATATGATATTGTGCCTAATTGGGGTTTGATCACATTGATGGTTCAAAAGTTCTATTCCTCCCGGCAAAAGTGTGCCCCCGGAACTGTGTCGTTTCAACGAATGGCACAATTCGTGGGTCCTGTGGGTTTCATGATCACCTAGTCCAGTGGCGCGTCCTATTCGACATTTACTATGCCATGAAGTAAATTCCAATAGTATACGGGATAATGGATAGTCCTATATTCCATGAAGTTATTATATGGTTATACGGGATAATTATTATATGGATAATAAATTATTTACTATTCATTTATTATATGGTTATACGGGATATTTTTCACCCATATAACCCATATATATATATATAACCTGTGGATAACCCATGTCCATTCCGCCAATTCTTTAAAGATCACCATACTCCAGCGACGAGGTTGGTGGAATGCATTGGATTTCGTGGGTATCGTTGGTGGTTTTTCGCCTAGCCCTCTGAAAAATCATGGAGTGAGTTCGTCACTTGGGATGATGGTTAATACTAATAGGGTTATTATATGGCTAATATATGGTTAATATATGATTATTATATGGTTAATGATGGTTAATAATGAATCTGGTTGGTGGTTGACCTACCATCTTGAAAAATCATGGAGTTCGTCAATGGGAAAGATGACATCCCATATATGAAATGGAAAATAAAATTCATTTGAAACCACCAACCAGGTATTGGCTATATACTTCAGCATATCCCCATTTCAAGATGGCTAAGCCATGAAAAAAAACACAACTTTTGGTGGTTGGGGGGAAGAGACTACGAAAGTGTGCCTAACCATATTACGAGTAGTGTTAATAGTGGATGTGAAATGGGGCGACTACCAACCATTACTATCGTATTCGCCCACCATAAAACCAACGTAAATATATTGAAAATCAGCAACTTAAATATTAAGTCATATAAATGCATTGCCACTATTTTAAATATTAAACTCCCAATGTTCATATCAAACGCACAATGTAGCAACACCAAAAAGATGCCCGAAAGAGTTTCCAGGATGTGGGCTCGATTACATGTACTTCATATTACCAGGTTTCCAACTTTTCTATTTGGGGGTTGCTAGAGTTAGATCCCATGAAAAACCCGATTGAATCACCATTTGTTGGATAAATCCCGTTGAACCTCAGGAAAAATCGCTACTTTGGGTGTGCTATACTTATTTAAAACCCATTGAATCCCATTAAACTCTCATTAAACTCCCATTAAACTCCCAACAAAGTCCCATGAAATCCCATTAAACTCCCATTTTTACTCACCAAGACATACGAACTGTGACAGAACCCAACAAAACAGCGCCATGGCACAGTCTCAAGCGGCTCCACACTTGGAACATCGCTGATGCCTCCCGATAAAAAATGGATCGATTTCAGGAAAAAATCGACCGGAAACCATCATGGATTTTTCCCATCAAAAAAAAAATATGGCTTTTTTTGTGTACAGTTGTTTCCCGAAAAAAAAAAAAAACATCCACTGATGGTTTTCAAGATCAACTACATTGGGATTTCATGGATTCTCATGGGATTTCAGAGGGAATTCTGATGGGCGAATCCCGAAAATCATCATCTCATCGATGGGTGAAGTCAAAGAGAGTACCCCTTCTGTGAACATCAAAATGAAAATAGCTTGTTGTTGTGGATGTTCAACCCCTTAAATGCTATTTATAGCTAGTGATCCATGGCCAAATGTGGATTTCATGGATTCTACTGGGATTTAATAGGGAAATGCATGGGAAAATCATCATGCTCAATGGACCAATGGAGGGTTTTCCGTTGATGGCTAAGATCAAGTATATATAGTACCCTTTTGTAGTTTAACGTAGCTATGGAAAATAATGATATAAATACGTAAATCATCTATAAATATGGTCTAACAATGTCTAACAAGGATAATAACGGGATAATAATGTGATAATAATGGGATAATAATGTGTGATAATAATTGGATAATAATGTGATAATCATGGGATGATAATGGGAAAATAATAGGATAATAACAATGTATATATATATTGTTTAATACGGATAGTAATGGGATAATAATTGGAGATTAGTGGAATAATCATGCGATAATGCTCTATATATATACTCTCCGGTGTCATCAAACATGGCAAGCGGGGAAATCCATGTTTAAAAAAGGAAATATCATGGGAGAATTATCATGTTCAATGGAGGATGCTCCATTGCCAATGATGGTTTTCAGATTCTATTGTTTTCCCTCGGGTTATAAAAACGTCGTTTTCCGTAGCTATGTATGTGAAATTACCCTCCAGTAGATTAACAGTTCGACCCTGCCAGATACTGTAGGGGTTGGAAGACTAGTGAAACCACTATAAATTGGTCATTTTCAGGGTCAACAAGTTAATTTACTGGCATTGAACCCATGATGAAATTTGTGGTTTATTTTTCACCATGTTTCTTTAATTTTCATAGGGATTCAACGATTCAACCCAACAATAGTGGTACAATGCGCATATACATATATATATGTATTTATATATATATATATATATTGCCATGGCAACTGGGCCATTCAAAGGTCATATACCAGTTTTAAATAAGAATTGCGCAAATCGTTACGTTAAATCACCTGAGGGTTTTTATTCCACTGGAATATTGGTATACAATTTGAAGCTTCGCTTTCCTCTTGGGCGTCAATGGTTTTAAAGTAGTTGGGGCACATTCCTATAAATGTCCAGTTATTGCCGTCCTGAAGACTAAAATGAAACGTCGAAAACGTGGCCTGGGGAATGATTTTCTAAAATCTGAAACTGCCGTTTCTGCTTCCATGCGTGTAGTTGTTTGTAAGAGATGCAGGACACATCAGGACTCATTTCGACGGTCCATCTGCTACTATATGTGAGTAGGTGGATTTTGATGTTAAAATCCTCCAAAATATCATGGTTAGTAGTAGAGCAACTCCATAAAAACGACGATGTGAAGCCATCCCATCACTCGACTGGAAAAACCATGGCTCGAAGAATTCACCCTGAAACAGCCAGCCTACCCAGCTTACTATCACTGGCTGAGCTTGCTATACTTCACCTACGGAAGCCTCAGATTCGCACACCTCTTTCAGCTGGAAAATCCCCCAATTTCAGTTCGATTCCCACATGTTCCGGTGATTTTCCTGCTATTTTCTCATCCAGAAACCAAGAAACCTCAAGAATTTCCCGACAGGGCGACAGGGCCGCTGTCTGCAGACATCTGAGCCATGATGGTCCGTGCTGTTCGTATCACATCCCATTATGCATGTCATAGTTGATAGGTAATGGCCAATGATGATTAATGATGGTTAGTAGTAGTTGGTATTGTTAACATTCAGTGACATGTTCATAGAGAAGGTTAAAAATGGTTGATTATGGACAATAATGACTAGTAATGTCAAGAATGGTAGAAATTGCTACGGCACTTTCTACCAAAATCACGACTTTTTAAAGGTTAACCAAAAAGGTTATAAATTATCCAATTGAATAATGGGATTAATAATGGGATTACAATGGGATTAATAATGGGATTATGATGAGATTACAATGTTAACAATAGGATTAAAAATGGGATTATATTGTGAGATTGTGGGAACAAAGACTGGGATGATGGTATGGGATTAATTGTCCAATTGAATGATTATTGGGAGTTTGTTATCCCCATTATGCAAGTATCAGTGATTAAATTACCCACCAGTAAACTAACATAGCTATGGACCTTTGCCCAATTTATAGATGATTTGCCTGTTAAACATGGTGAGTTTCCATAGTTCTGTGAAATTACCAGAGGGTATCCCAATATTTTCCCATTATCCATACATCTTTAGTAGGTAAATCAACTGTAAATGGTCATTTTCCATAGTTATAGTTACTCTAGTCATTACCAGAGGGTATCCCAGAGGGGTAGACAACCTACAAATCCCCTCCGGTGTCATCAAACGTGACGTTCATTGTTCATCCCAGCGAACGAAACCTCCCAGCATTTGCCACGGGGATTTGCAATTGCTTGCCACGGTTGATGACACCAGAGGGGATCTGGGCGGCTGAAAAGCAATACAATTTTGGGATACCCTCTGGTAATGACTAAAGTAACTACATTTATAGTTGATTTACCTACTAAAAATGTATGGATAATGGGAAAATATTGGGATACCCTCTGGTAATTTCACAGAACTATGGAAACTCACCATGTTTAACAGGCAAATCAACTATTTTTATGGCCATTTTCAATAGCAAACTGTTAGTTTACCAGAAGGTAATTGGTTGAGATGACGAGCATATTTTTGGGATTAACACAAACCACCAAGCAGGTTTTTCTGCGGTAAATTCGGTAAGCCACAACTCATCCTAGTAAGCATCCATCACGGGGTCCGTTTAAACATCCCATGGCTGTTAGGGGTATACCTAAGTTCATAAAGCCAAATTGGAGATGGTTTATTATTGAGCTTACCTCAGAAATACATTTGCACACTGTTGTTGTTATGCCGTTATACCCGTATTTCTACTTTCTAAAGCCATGTTAGATGATGTTAGGTACTTATATAAATCATAACGTTGATTAATCGTGCTTCTGAAATCAAATGATCAAAAACATGCTCGTGAAATCACTCTGCCGGTTGAAATACGTAGTATTGGTTGTTGATTTTGGTTGTTGATCAACCTATCACTTGGCGTTGGGAACATCAAGACCAACTGCGGTGCCCGCCTCTTTTGCGGTGCACCCTGCGAAATCGAGCGGAGGAAATCGAGCAGTACACTGTTTTGAGGTACTATGTGGCCCTCGGATGCTGTTTACCCTCTGGTAAACTAACAGTTTGCTATTGAAAATGGCAATTTATAGTGGATTTACCCATTAAAAATGGTGATTTTCTATAGCTATGTTAAATTACCAGAGGGTAGGCGATTGCACCAAAAGATGGATGTTCAAATTATCACTAGCAATATGTTAGGTACTTGGGATAGCTGATAGTAAAGACTAGGGATTAAATCATGATGCGGATACCGGATACCTATGAATGGGAAAGAGGTCGGGGCTTATCCGCTTATTACCCTGCCCTATATGCTGCAGCTGCACTTTAGCATACCAAAGCTACAAAACGCTGACAGAACATATACAAAGCCAAGGCACCTTTAACCTTCCACAGCAAGGGATTGACCATCCCAATCCTAGGGTTGGGGGGTTACCAAACATATCATCCACTTGACCGAATCATTGGTTGATATGGATTCCCATGGTGGATCATGAATCCCGACTCATCATTGACCCCGGGCCCCAAGAACTTTCCCAGCCATTTTCACGCGAGGGATTTTCACAAGCACTTCATTTAGATTCAAAATCACCTTCACCTGGTCTTTAATTTTAACGGTTCATGATTTTCCACCATAGTTCATGGTGAAATCCCATTTTGGCTGGAAAATGAAGAACAAAAAGCTGGAACATCATGGAATTTTCATGAACTTTTTCACCATAGTCAACGGCCCATGTTTAGCTGGTTGGTGGTTTTAACCCCCCTGAAAAATATGAAAGTCAGATTGGATCATCATCCCAACTATTGGGGAAAATAATCCAGCCATGTTCCAAACCACCAACCAGATAAGTGGTTAATAACCATAGTTATAAGTTATAAGCCATTTATAATCATAGTTAACCATAGTTATAGTTAATAAGCCATTTATAATCATAGCTATAACCATAGTTAAAGTTAATACGGTAAGCCATTTATAATCATAGTTAACCGTAGTTAAAATGGTTGAAACCACCAACCACTTCTTTTAATCCCATGTTTTCTTCATCGCTAAAAGCAAGCGCGCCTCTTTGTCGCCTGTCTCTTTTTTTGAGCGCGGCGATGCAGTGGATGCGCCTCAAAAACAACGGAGACTTCACCAAGAAACATCTGGGAAAATGTGGGAAAATGTGGGAAAATGTGGGAAATGTGGGAAAATGTGGGAAAATGTGGGAAAATGTGGGAAAATGGTGAAGTTTATGGTAGATATCTATAGATATCTATAGTCCGTGGGGGTATTTTAACCACTTTATCTGGCTGCATGATAATTCACCAAGGGATTTGTGTAGAGAAAATCCGCAGAATATGGTGTGTACATGTTTTTACAATCAATCATATTGGTTTCCTGTAATTGTTCCCATCATACGAATCTGTGACAAATGTGGGAAATGATGAACATACTATGAAAGCTTTATCCAAAAATGTGGAATTCACGTTCAGTATTGTGGTGCTGTCTAAAAAATTGAAACAAACTGCTATCACAATGCTTAGAAAAAATGATCCATGGATCTCCATGGTATAAAATGGTCAAACAAATACCTGGATAAAGCAAAGGATTCGGTCATCTACCCTCTGGTAAACTAACATAACTATGGAAAATCACCATTTTTCATGGGTAAATCCACTATTTCTATGGCCATTTTCAATAGCTATGTTAAATTACCAGAGGGTAACCATCAACGACTCAGGGCTCACGGTCATCGATGCAGTGGATTCCATCGTAAAACTGGCTGCCATCAACGCACGCGTCACGCGAACCATAAACCGAACCATCCCCCGGATGAACATCAGCATTTTTATAGGTGTTTTGTTAAAAACCATTCCCAGGAAAATGGTCTTTAATCCTAGTTGATTACCATCCATGACATGCCTTGGGAATTTTCATTGGGAATGGTTTCTATAAAAATTATAAAAATATATAAACCATCCATTTTTATCACCATTCTCCAGGAAAATGGGTGGTGCAAATGACGTTGTTTTACCCACATTGGCCCATTTGTAAATGGCTTATAATCCTAGTTGACCATCCATGACATGCCTTGGTCATGGGGGAGACACAGGCCAGGGATTCTGGCTATCATGGCTATTTTATAACTGCCGACAGCCATCGGATTTTAAGCTTCAAGAGTTGCGATATAACATGATATAACCCATATAACTATGGTTATATAGCCGCTTGGTTAAAAAACTGCACCCCCGAAGTCCTGTTTCCTCCTGAAAGCGAGTGTGGAATTCGAACAACCACTGTGAAGCTGACCACGGCCACCGAAGCTGATGGCTATCCCCATTTCTATGGTACAACATCTATGAAGCAACCGCGATAATGGTTCCTGAAAGACTGACCAATATCAAAAGTCAACTTATTAATTTCATTTAGACACTTATGAAAAAATAAGACGTAGGATATTGGAAATATGAACTTCATATATTATTCAACTAATAAGCTGGTTGGTGGTTGAGCCACCCCTCTGAAAAATATTAGTCAATGGGAAGGATGACATCCCATATATTATGGAAAATAAAATTCATGTTTGAAACCACCAACCAGAATAATGTAGTATGTCTTTTTTTTTTTTATGGGATATATAACTAACATGGAGATATAGTACAATCCAATATAATTCATATATTATTCAACTAAGAAGTGTCTAGGCTGAATTAGGAAATCTGTCACTTTGCCCTTCCGCCCTGCCTTCCGCCCTCGAAATTCGACCTACTTTTGGCGAACAACGAACAACGAACAGACAGCTTCCGAAATGACCAGAATTTATGCTGGTTGGTTAATATACTGTTAATATTGGTTAATATATGGATAATATATGGTTATTATATGGTTAATGATGGTTAATAATAATCTGGTTGGTGGTTTCATCCCAACTATTGGGGAAAATAAAAAATGTTCCAAACCACCAACCAGATATATGTATATATATATATATATTTAATCCCCAATAATCATTCACCACTACTGGTTGGTGGTTTCAACCATCTTGAAAAATATTAGTTCGTCAATGGGAAAGATGACATCCCATATATGAAATGGAAAATAACATTCATGCTTGAAACCACCAACCAGACATCCAATTAAATCAAAGAATTGGGGTGGTGGTCCAATTTAATATGGTGAGTTATAAATCGACATCCAAGGTGTCCCGGAATATCCCACCAGATTCCCGTTATTTCCCGTCTATGCCTCCCCACAATCCCCATGGCAGTGCCAGAATGGGAAATTCCTCTTAAAATGGAAACCGAGCTAATCCCTTCCCCCAAGCCCGGTCTGTTCCAGGCAACAAAAAACTATTCTGGATGTGGGGATGTCCAAATCGTTGGGACCAAAAAACTCGGTCGTTTTGGATTGGAAAATCAGGGTAAATCTGCAGAAAATCCCGAAATTCTTGGTAAAAAAAACCAGGGAATCATGGGTTTCCGGTGAAGATGTTCCCTTTCAAAACCAATCCATTGACATTTTTCCAAGGTCATCATGGGACATATCTCCAGGTGTGGCTGGCATGTCCATGTTGGTGAGATCTTTGGGACCAATGGGGCGTAAAAATCACTTTTTTGTGTCAGCAAAACTGGCCTTGAAAATGGCGCGTCAATGGGGCACCATCCAACAAGAACTAGTCCTTGAAAACTTCATGAAACATAAAAAAAGAGGTCCAAGATGCTTAAACTGTGCTTAACTCAGTAGTGATTTTAGAATATTTTAGATGGTTAACCCCCCAGCCCAGTGCCTGCAACACCAGCTCACATTCCTCGCAGGCTGACTTAAACATGGAAAAAATCTCTGGGTTACTATACGATTATTGGAAAAATTTTGGGTTATTATGGAAAACAATTGGGATTTGTATGGGATGCTTCTTCGAAACTATGGGATGAAACTATGGAAATTGTGTGATATTCCCTTTATGGGATGGTTTTCTGGTCAAAACACCTCCAGCGGGTTATGTTTATGGGTATCAATAGGAATTTCAAAATCCTAAAATGGAGATACTATACCATATAAGGCCATATTTTCTAGGGATATCCCCTTACATAGGCCTTATATAGGCCTTATGTATGGTAGGTACCTCCAATTTAGGTTCCTGAAATGGCCATTGAGGGTATACTCAAAATCACCACTAAAAGTTGGGAAAAACATTCGCCTCGATGGTGAAACTGCAGCCCCAAGTGTCTGCAAGTAGCTTTACTTGGCATAGAAAATCACTCATTTACTTCGACGATTATCCCATGTTTTTCCAGTAAGACTTTGGAATTTCCAGCCATGTCAAATTACCGGAGGGCATAATCGTACTTACGTGTACGATGTCCTCGTATTCCATAACAGATATCTATACTATTCTATACTTACCCTCTGGTACTCAAACATGGCGATGAAAATCCACCATTTACCCGACCTGGTAAACGTTTACAAAAAACTGATGGGAAAATCACCATGCTATCAATGGGTAAATCCACTATTTCTATGGGCAAATAGGCAGTAGTAACCCATGATTTTGCGAACGAAAGCTCCATGGCTAGTTGATGGTGAATTCCCAGATCCCAATAAATTCGATGGTACCATCTGGTTATGACTAACATAGCCATGGAAAATCCCTCATAAATGGAGGTTTCTAGCTGGGAAAATCATCTATTTCTATGGGCCATCTATACCATGGCTATGTTAAATAACCAAAGGGTAACCAAACGTTTAAGATATGATGTTTAGTGTGAGTCAAAACCCTGGTACCCTAACCCCGAAATAGCTGGCAAACGGATGTGAATAACCCCCCAAATATGGCAATATACCCTCTGGTAATTTAAGAGTTTGCGACATAGAAAATGGCCCATAGAAATAGCTGATTTAGGAGCGTAAAGATGGTGATTTTCCAGTTCGCTATGTAAACGTTTACCAGAGGCTACAGTATATCAAAGGAAAATCATCAGGTGATAGGTGATAGACCAGTGGATGCGTTGTTCAGTATTTTCAGACACAAGCCACAAAACAGGGAGTTATCATGGCTCATCCCCCATATATTATATTATATCATATCATATTATATTATATTATATTGTATTATATTATATTATATTGTATTATATTATATTATATTGTATTATATTATATTATATTATATTGTATTATATTATATTATATTATATTGTATTATATTATATTATATTATATTATATATGTATATATATATATATTCCATATTATATTATATTATATTATATTATATTACATTACATTACATTACATTATATATTATATAGTTTGTATTAATTATATATATACATATATATATATTGGTCAAATTCAATGGGTATCTGTGTCGTCGCTGTTTCAACTCATTCCGCAATCTCCTCGGGGCACCTGGGCACCAAGTCCAAGCAATTCTCAAGCTCAGTGTGGGCCTGCCATCCACATCTACGGCGTTGAAAGCTACGAGGTGAGGGATAACCCTCTGGTAAACATACAAAAAACTATAGAAAACCACCATTTTTAATGGGAAAATCAGCTATAAATTGCCATTTTCAATAGCTATGTTAAATTACCAGAAGGTAACCCCAGTTTTGATGTTATAAACATCAGACAAAGCTCCTTGGTTTATGATATAAAACTAGGTATTTATAACTAGGTGTCATTTTTCTACCGTTTAACTAGGTGATATAAAAACAAAAGTGATATCACCCTAGCAACAAGCCATCGCAGAGTTCGGAATCAAGCCTCGAAAAAATCGCGTCTACGGCCTCACATTATTGGTCGCTAGCAATAGTGAATCAACTATCAACATCAACTAAGCCTTAACTAAGTGTTGTATAGTTTTGTTCCATTACCATCAATCACTTGTCATTCACCATAGATTCTCGAAGATGCTGATGAAGCCTTAAACGATTCCCATCCCCAAGGAAAAGGAACGCAAAAAAAAATGGATGGCACAGCCCCATCGATTCTTAGATTACCAGAGTTTACCCGACCTGGTAAACATACAAAAAACCATACAATTCATGGGAAAATTCATAAATGGGTTATTTTCAATAGCAAACTGTAACAAATTACCAGAGACTAAACCTACAAATGGCTGGTTGGTGGTATACCTACCTACCCCTCTGAATGAAAAGTCATAAAATTCCATGGTTCCAGTCATCACCAACCAGATGGTGATGCAAACAAAATTGCCCCCCAAAAAAAAGTGGCTGAATGAATTCTATGGTATACAAATGGTGTATATATTTCACGCACTAGTATAATACTAGTGCGTGAAATATCCACCATTTTTACCATAGATAAACATGGAATTTATAAACATTCACATCACCCGTTTGGGGGGCACCATCCTTGGCGTATCATCTTTTTCTGTGGATTCTTGGCATCGAAGCACCAGGAATGTTTGTTTTTGGGATCCTCAGAGGTACGGTACCTTTTTTTAAAGCCATCTCTTGACGTATCCCCTGAAATTTAGGCCTGAAAAAAAGGCCTTAAAAATGGATGGAGATGAGATAAGCCTGAAAAAAAGGCCTTAAATATATGGGATTGGTACCTCCATATTTTTGTCGGTTTTTCGGTTGGATGGCCATTGAGTTTTGGAGTTGTTGGAGATGAGAGTCCCATTGGATAAAAGTTTCCAGACATTTGGCCAAACCCGGGAGTCCGGTGATAACGAAACGCAGTGACAGGATAAAGCATCAAGATATGGGCGCTTGCATGGTGGGTTATCCCTAAGCGATAACAAAGGATGGGCAAAATTTCATGGATTTTCTCCCATCTTTTGAAAAATGGATCACTGGAGGTAGCCCCATGACGAATCGGAAACCTCCATATATATATATATATATCTATCTATCTATCTATCTATATATATATACACACATCTATATTTCAGGAAACCTCCAAAATGGTGGGCAAAATCTGATGATCTTCTAGAATCCAACCATCGCCCTTGATCCGTCAGAGTGACATCGGAAGCGTTTGTGAACCGTTGCGATCGCCATCGTATTACGTCTTCGTTGTATTTGTTAATAGTGGTTAATAGTGGTTAATAGTGGTTAATCTATGGTTAATCATGGCTAATAGTGGTTAATAATGGTTAACAATGGTTAATAGTGGTTAATTAACCTATGACATCGTATTTCAGTGGCTCAAGCCAGATTTTTCTTAAGCCACTTTGTATTTGATCATAATAGGCCCCAAAAAGATAGACACGACAAAAAAAAAGTATAGAAAAGTAACTGCCAAAATGGTGATCACCATTACTCTTCTATCTTGTTCGGGCTGCTATAAACCAGTAAGATTAAATTTGTAAGTATTGTTGGTTAAACCCTCTTTTCTTAAGTCCCCCTCTGGTAATCAAACATGGTTTGCTGGAAAATCCACCATTCATAGACGATTTTCTCCCAGATTCCCCCCTATTTTTTGCCATGTGACTTCCCTACATGTTTGATGACACCAGAGGGTCCAGTTTTCCCCGTTTAAAACTTTACCCGCAGCGTGCCTTCAAATACGACTTCCACCATGCCTTCCTAGGATGGGGTGACACAATCCATTTGGCTTTGAAAATGCTGGGAAAACCAAAAAAAAAAAGTTGGTGTAGAACCGAATTGACCGTAAAAAAAACTTGCCATTTGATGGTATACTCCATTTTCAGACACACACACAACCCACACATGTTTTGCTTAGATGTGTCTTAAACGTTTGACTTAGAATCATAAGATTGTATTGAAACAATCATGGATTTAGGGTACCCCCCGCCTTTTGGGGGAACCAACCGATTGGTAAACAACCCGGTAGATTCACCCCCGTGATCATCGTCCATATCGATCGATGGATTAAGGGATTACCCTCTGGTAGTCAAACGTGGCAATGGAAAATACCTCATTTATATATATATACACATGATTTTCCCATTAAAACTTCCATTTAATGTGGATTTCCCAGGGTTTTTTTTGTCTGATTACCGATTCAGGGATTCTTCAGGACCTAATCTCATTGAACCACTGGTGATGTTGCATCGAAACATGGAGGTGCTTAGTCTGCTTAGTTGCAGGGTTTTTGGGGATCCCAAAACGGAAAAACTGAATCTTCCAGGATGTTTCTTCACAATTTCCAGGTGTCCACCCTTTCTATCTCCGGGGGGGTGCTGTACTTCACTGGCTTTGACAGGTCAAAACATTTCATGGGAGATGTCCCAGTTTCATGGAGTAAATGAAGGTTTCCTAAAATGATGGGGTACCCCAATCATCAGACCATGACTTGGTATTGAAGTCCATGGTGACTTGGGGATCCCCCATTTTAAGAAGCACCCGAATGACAAAAAAAACAGATCTGACGGTCAATGTGTGTGTTTTTTGACGATAAGATGCCAACTAACTTGTATCAGTGGTAGCCAATGGTAGCCAATTTATCATATATTAGCCAATAATATTCGCCAATGGCACTATAATATTGCAATTTTCCGCATTGCAGCGAATGTTAGTGGCGGATATCTTTGGGAAGGATTCTAGATTCTGGCACCATGGTCCTTCGCCAATATAGGACATAGTGGATATGACGTCTGTTTCACCAGCAATATGGGATGCTGTACCCAAGAGTGACGGGGGGTATAGTTGGGTGATGGAAAATCTGGGGGGTAATGTCATCATTTACGGTTTGGATTGCACTGCCATGTCTCGTAAGGTTCTGAATGTCAACCCTGGATTAATAAACCTCTGGGTTGTTTAGTTGTTTAATTGGGTGGTACCACTTTAGTAGCACAAATTGTCACTATGTGGAGGGGAACCCCCTAATTGATGAGCTAAGGAGTACAAGTCCAGGGTTCAGCAAGCAACCGGTCATGAAAAACACCATCCCATTTAGGCATACTAATGGTCCAAAACTGCATTCACTGTCATTGTGATCAGGGACTGTCATTGACATTTCACAAAAAATGTCTGTCTTACTTCCATTCTCGGAGGTTGTATCCCTGTTTTGTTGGATGGATTCGGGGATGGATTCACTCAACCAGCAAATTGCACTCAACCAGCAAATTGTGTCAGTGTATGGATATATATATATATGGTTGTACATATACATATGGATGTGTACATATATATACAATGTGTATATATAATGTATATTCTGTTTTTTTGTAATATACATGTACACATACATGTATATATAAAATGGATGTGTATATATAGTATATCATATCATATCACATTCTAATCTTGATATCCCAGCCGATTTGGATGTCAATTTGTTGCAGTCATTCCTTGTCTGCCTGATGCATTCATTCACTGGATTGGTCTAATGAATATCGACAGGACATCTATAATATATAATATTATATAATATTATATATATACTATATATTATATATATACTATATATACTATATATACTATCTATACTATATATTATATATATACTATATATACTATATATATACTATATATATAATATATATATACTATATATATACTATATATATACTATATATATACTATATATATACTATATATATATACTATATATACTATATA